>Ga0129315_1000577_pt1 | contig 26562 bp, 24 predicted proteins | sample Cm827metagenome_FD_94432 | JGI IMG/M metagenome (GOLD analysis project Ga0129315, IMG submission 94432) | Eastern black-and-white colobus group fecal microbial communities from Wisconsin, USA - Cm827 metagenome | ecosystem: Host-associated > Mammals > Digestive system > Large intestine > Fecal... | reverse complement strand
GAATGTCTGGTTTTACTTGTGATTTTATCACGATTCGATTTTATAATCGATTGGTTTATCTTCACACTATTTAATTATCATGTTTCTTGCTACTTCTTTGAAGTAGCTTATTTATTATAACTTCTTTAAAAATCATTGTCAAGTAAATTTTACAAAATTTTTAAAATTTATTTTACACTAAATTTTTAAGAAGTGCTGTCTTCTTGAGACAACTTGTATAGTATACAATGCTTTGTTTATAATGTCAACACCTTATTTTAAATTTTCTATAACTTTTTCTAATTCTTCATTGGGCTTTATATTTAAGGCTTTTTCTAAGTATTCTTTACCTAATTCTTTTTCATTCGTGTTTAAATATATTATTCCTAGATTATAATTCAAAGGATAACTATTATTTAATTCATCTAATCCCTTTCTTAGTACTTCTATCGCTTCACTAAAATTTTGTTCTTGAGCATATATTGTAGAAAGTAAATTTACACTCTCTTCCAATACTTCTTTTTCAATAGATTCTTTGGCATACTCCATTGCATTAAAATTATCTCCCATATTATAGTAAATAATTGCTGCCATATAATAGTACTCTGCATCTTTGTCAAAATTATCACTGATGTCCTTTAATAAGTTAAGTGCCTTATTATATTCTCCATAAGATAAATAAGTTTTTGCACTGTCATAGTTTACATTATCCTTAATGCTTTCTATTTCATCTCTTGTTTCTTCTTTTAGTACTTCATCTTTAGAATAGTTCATAAATTTTTCAAAATATAAGTTTGCTTTTATATACTTTGAAAGGCTTAAGTTAATATAGGCGAGTCGATAGTAGGCAAGATCAAATTCTTCGTCTAAATCCAGTACTCTATTGTACTTTTTAATAATTATATTTAATATTTTGTCGCTTAACTCAATATCTTCTTCTACATTTTTATTGTAAATGCCTTCTAAAATATTTCCCTGTTTAAAAAGTATTTCAGCATCTTCTCCAAATATGTTTTCATATCCTTGTAAAAATAAGTAAGAGTCTAGCAAATCTATTTCTTGATTTATATAAGCTTTGTGCATGGCAAATTTTTTGATATCTATTTTTAATTTTTTTAGTATTTCTATATATTTTATTTTATATTTAAAATCTTTGTCAATTCCAAGTAAATAAATTATAGCTTCTACAATTTTAACTATATTTATTTCTTCTTCTAATTCTTTTTTATTTATTCCTTCTATTAGATAATCTAGTTTTATAGGAAGTGAAAATCCTATTGGCAATACTGTGTCACCAATTTTATATTCTTCTTTTAATTCTATAAAAACTACATTTTTTAATTTGTCATCTATTTCTTTTCTAAAAAGATTTTTCATTAAGATTCTCCTTAATATGAGATTATTAAATTTACTATATCATAGTATATTAATTATTTTTTTTCAAATAAAAAAGGCCTTGATAGTATCAAAGCCCTCTAAATTATAGCTCACCCATGTAAGCTCTTTTTCTTCTTGTTGAGTTGTGAAGTATTTTATATAAGTTTCCTCTAAATACTGCATATATTGCTGTAACAACCATTGCAATTAATACTTTTAAATTGTAAAGATTAAATATATCTTGTAAATATATTCCATTTACTAAGTTTTGACCAAGTGGTATGTCTATTACGCTTGAACTTAAAATTATCATTCTAAAATCAAATCCTAATAGGAATAATATTACTAAATAAATTATAAATGGGATTAGCCACAATAGAAAGTTTTCTTTCATAAAATTAAAAGAACTCTTGTAAGCTTCTATATAATATTCTCCCTTTATATAAATGCTTTCAGCTATTGGATTTAGTAGAACAACTAAAATAATTGAGACTAATAGTCCAAGTCCTGGTGTGGCCATTAGTGCAGGCATTATCCATGAAATTATTATTAGTATAAAATACACAGAATATATTGATGCAAAATAATTTAGAAATGTGTTTTTCATATTTCTAAAACTTATTCTGTTGTAGTAAATTAAATCACTTAACAGTGAGTAATAACTTGAAAGTATTAGTGAAGTGAGTACTGGCATTAAAAATCCCATTAACATTCCAAGTGGTGCAAGTGCTGTACCGACAATTGCAAATGCAAATGTATAAAATATTGCATAAAGAAGTGGAACTAATAAAATTATTGGATTTTTTGCAATTTTTGTCGCTGTCTCGCTTATAGCCTTTTTATAAACTAAATTTAAATCTTCAAAAAAATTCATTAAATCACCTTACATTTTTTCTGGTGCTTTAATTCCAAGTAGATATAATCCTTCTTTTATTACATTTTTTACACCATAGCATAATAAAAGTCTTGTATTTTTAAGTTTTTCATCATCTACTAATATTTGTGTTTGATTATAAAATTTGTTGAAATTTTTAGCTAATTCTACAACATACCTTGTTATAAAATATGGTTCGTATTTTTCATGTGCATCTATTACTATATTTGTAAAATTATAAAGTGATCTAATAATATCTATTTCAAGTTCTGAATTTAATAGGCTTGGATCTACTTCATTATTTAAATCAAATCCGCCTTTTCTTAGTAATGATGAAATTCTTGCGTGAACATATTGCACATATGGTCCAGTTTCTCCTTCAAAGGAAAGAGTCTTATCCCAATCAAATGTATAGTCCTTGATTCTTCCATTAAATAATTCTTGAAATTTAATTGCACCTATACCTACTGTTTGTGCTAATTCTTCTTTATTTTCAATATTTATATTTTGTTCTTTTTCTCTATTATCAAGTATTTCGCGAACTTTGTCTGTGGCTTTATTTAATACATCTTCTAGATATAATACTTTTCCACGTCTTGTAGATAGTGTTCCATCTTCAAGAGAAACCATACCAAAGGCAACGTGAACTATTTCATCATACCAATCAAATCCAGCTTCTTTTAGAGCTGCTTTAAGTTGCTTGAAGTGTAGACTTTGTTGACTTCCAACTACATAAATATTTTTGAAAGGTTTGTAATTTTCGTGTCTGTACTTTGCAGCTGCTAAGTCTCTTGTTAAATATATTGTTGTTCCATCGCTTTTTACAACTATTGCAGGTGGAAGATCATATTTTTCTAAATTTATAACTTCTGCACCTTCTGATTCTTCAAGCACATTTCTTTCTCTTAAGTCTTCAATAAGTGCTGGCATTTTGTCTGAATAGAAAGATTCTCCATTATAAGAGTCAAATTCTATGTCTAGCATGTCGTAAACTCTGTTAAACTCTTTTAAAGAAACATCTTTAAACCATTTCCAGATTTCAATTGCTTCTTCGTTTCCATTTTCAAGTTCTTTAAACCAATATCTACATTTTTCCTTAACTTCTTTTGACTTATCTGCTTCTTCATTTACCTTTACATAAAGTTTCAGAAGTTCATCAATTGGATTTTCTTCAATTGCTTCTTTGCTGCCCCAAGTTTTATAAGCGTAAATAAGCATTCCAAATTGAGTACCATAATCTCCAAGGTGATTAATTGCAATTGTGTTGTATCCAAGAAATTTATAAATTCTCTTTAGTGAATCTCCAATAACTGTTGATCTGATGTGTCCAATGTGAAATGGCTTTGCTATATTAGTTGAAGAATATTCAACCACTACATTTTTGTTTTCGCCATAATTTACTTTTCCAAATTCATCTTTTTTATTTACAGTTTCCTTTAAAATTTCTTTAGCAAGTATATTTTTATCTATATAAAAGTTTAAGTAAGCAGATTTATTTTCTATTTTTTCAAAATATTCTGATTCTATTTCTCCAGCAAGTTCTTCTGCAATTATTGCAGGATTCTTTCTATAAACTTTTGCTAGACTAAATACAGGAAATGCAAAATCTCCAAGGTCATAGCTTGGTGGTATTTCAATCATTTGATTTATTTCATCTGCACTTAGATTTTCAATTTTTTCATCTAATATTTTTATAATTTCTTCTCTAAAATTAATCATATTAACTCCTATTATTTCAATGTAACTACGCTGACTCCGTCGCCGCCTTGATTGTACTCGGCATCTTTAAAAGACTTAACTATTTTTACATTTCTAAAGTGATCTCTTAACTTTTGTCTAAGCACTCCAGTGCCCTTTCCATGAATTATTCTAACTGATTTTAGTCCAGAAAGATAGGCATCATCAAGATATTTATCAATAATATCTTTTGCATCTTCAAAATTCTTACCTCTAATGTCAATTTCGCTCTTTACATTAGTTGTCTTATTTTTAAGAATTTTTCTAGTGTTATTTTTTGTAGTTGATTCTTGATGATCTATTTTTGTAAGTGAGTCCTTAGGCATTTTCATTTTCATTATACCAGATTGCACTAAAACATTTCCCTTATTATCTGGAAGTTCTAGTACTGTTGCTTCATTGCCAAGTGATGTTCTAACTCTATCTCCTACTTTAATATTCTTTATAGGATTTTGCACTTTCTTTATTTCTAAATCTGAATCCTTTGAAGTTTTGTTTAGTGATTCTCTAAGTAAATCCTGTGCTTCTTGAATTTTCTTTGAGTTTTCAGAAGATATATTATCTCGCACTTCATTTATTTCAGATAAAATAATATCTACATTTTCTCTGGCATTTAATAAAAGTCTTCTTGCTTCATCTTTAGATTTTTCTAATATTTTTTCCCTTTGATCTTCAAGAGATTTAATCCTTGACTCCAGTTTTCTATTTTGTTTTTCTAAGTCTATTTTTTCTCTCTCAAGTTCATCTTTATATTCTCTAATTTTAGTTCTGTCTTTATCTATTGACTTAAGCACATCTTCAAATTCTATATTTGAAGAAGATAAAAGTTTCTTTGACTCTTCAATTATACTTTCTGGAAGTCCCAATCTCTTTGATATTTCAAAGGCATTTGATTTACCTGGCACTCCAATTAAAAGTCTATAAGTTGGAGAAAGTGTATCTACATCAAATTCCATACTTGCATTGGCAACTCCATCAGTTGTAAGAGCATAAATTTTAAGTTGATTGTAGTGAGTTGTCGATATACATCTTATTTCCCTATCAAGCATAAAATCCATAATTGCTCTAGCAAGTGCTGCACCTTCTGTTGGATCTGTTCCCGCTCCCAACTCATCAAATAAAACTAGTGAATTTTTATTTACATTTTTAAGAATGTAGACAATATTTACCATGTGGGATGAGAAAGTAGAGAGTGATTGCTCAATAGACTGTTCGTCTCCAATATCTGCAAATACCTTTTCAAATACTGCTATTTCTGATGATTCTTCTGCAGGAATTAAAAGTCCAAATTGTGCCATTAGATTTAGTAGACCAACTGTCTTTATACTTACAGTTTTACCACCAGTGTTTGGTCCAGTAATAATTAGAGATGAAAAATCATATCCTAAATTAATATCAATTGGCACTGCAGTCTTTCTATCCAAGAAAGGATGATAGGCTTTTACTAGTTTAATTTTTTTATCTTTATTTAACTTTGGCATACTTGCTTTGTATTTAATTGCAAGGTATGCCTTTGCAAATATAAAATCAAGTTCAATTAATATTTCTTGATTGCCTATTATAAAAGTTGATGATTCTGCAACTTTTTCAGATAATTGTTTTAGGATTTTTTCAATTTCTGCATTTTCTTTTGAATATAATTCTCTAAGTTCATTATTTGCATCCACAACGGCCATTGGCTCAATATATGCAGTTTGACCACTACCTGATACGTCGTGAACAAGTCCTCTAACTCTTGACTTGTTTTCTATTTTTACAGGAACTACATATCTTCCTTCTCTCATTGTTACAATGCTCTCTTGAAGGTAGTCTGAATGAGTATTTAAAATAGAATTTAATTTATTTTTTATGGATTCTTTCTTTGACGAAATACTTCTTCTAATTCTAGAAAGTTCTCTTGATGCATCATCTGCAATTTCGTTTTCTGAAACTATTTTAGAATTTATTTCTTCTTCAAGTGATTTTTCTGTATATAAATCTTCAATTAATTTGTCTATATAATTAATTTCTATTTCATCATGATTTATAGTATCTTTTTTTATATAAGTTTTTAGACCTCTAGAAACTCTTAAAAAATCCGAAACTTCAAGAAGTGCCTTGGCAGTTAATGACCCACCTATTTCAACTCTTCTTATAATATTTTTTATATCTACGATACCAAATAATCTTGGTTCTCCCTTAAAATTAATTAATTTTAAAGCTTCAGATGTTTCTTTGAGTCTTTTCTCAACTTCGTTAAAATCTGTCGATATTTCTACTTTATCTATATATTCAGTTGTAATGCTTGCACTGGCAAGTTCTTTTAAATCCTCTAGAACTTTTTCAAATTCCAAAGTTTTTATAGCTCTATTAAAAGCATTATCCACTGATAATCCCCCTATTAATATGTCCCTTAGTTACACCTGCATATTTATTTTCAATTTTCTTTCTTATTTTTCTGTATTTATTTTCGTCATAATCTCTATATAAATCTATAACTTCATCTGTGAATTCATCTGCTAAAATTAATAAATTTATATTGTCATTTACTGCATTATTTATATACCCATCAAGTAAAATTGGATAGGAATTAAATATTTCTGTAAATGTATTTTGTCTTAAAACTTCAAAATCTACAGATTTGCCATCTCTAAGTAGATAATTTTTATATTCACAAGTTGGGCATCCTCTTTCATCTATACATCCCTTTATTACAGAATATGGACAGTGTTTCATTGTCATCACTGGTATTCTGCCGTAGGATACTATATTTAAATTAGAATTTGTATTTTTTACTATATCATTTATTTGTCTACTATTTAATTCTGGAGAAAGAGTAATTGAATCAATTCCTTCATTATTATAAAAATTAACTGTATTTGAATTAAATACATTTAGTCCAATGTCAATATTAATATATAAATTATCATCTTTAAAAATTTCAATTTCTGATAAATTATTTGCCCAAATTCCCGTTACTATATCATTTTTTAAAATATATTTTCTTAAATTTTCAAGTTCTATATATGAGTAAAATTTATCTAAATAAATAGAAACTTCTCTATTTAAATTTAATTTTTTATATTTTTCTAAGTCCTTTGCTCTTATAATTATCTCATCAATTTTAGATAAATCTGTGTCTTTTAAATCTTTAAAATCGTTAAAAAATACTATTATTTTAGAATTTTTAGAGATTTCTTTTACCTTAGACTTTCTAGCAATATAAGGTTTTTTATTTCTATTTAATCTGCTCTCTAGTATTTTATTTTCTAAATCTTCTACAACTTCTCTTCTAAGTTTATTAATTGATGAAACTGGCATAAAGGAGTTGTCATCTAAATTTACTTCTAAGTTTCTAATTTTAAAAATACTGTCTCCAAGCTTAGAAATATTTTCTTCAACTTTTCCTCTCGAAAGAGGAGCTTTTTTAGCAGTTTGAACTTCTTCTTCTAAAGTGTAATTAGATGTGAAATCAAGAGATTTTGCAAAAATTTCAGGAAACTTTCCTACTCTAATATTTACCTTTACATCTAAATCGACTTCGTAACTGTAATCTTCTAGTTTTTTGTCAATATCTTCATATAGTTTTATTGAGTAAGTCCTATTGATGTTTGAGCCTTCTATTGGCTTTTCACTTAAATATAGAGAATATTCTGTGTCTTTCTTATAAAATTCATCTGATTTAAAACCAAAATTTCTCTTATGGCTCTTAAACTCAAGTCCATCTCCTGGATATATATCTTCTATAAATTTTACAATAGTATTTTTATTTGAAGAAATAACTTTACCTATCTCTACTCCTCTGTTATCAGGTCTATCCACTGATGCAAAGTTTTTGCCAAAGTCTCCATTAAAAAGTCCCTTAGTAAAGCCTCTGTTAAATACTTGTCTTGTGTTTTCTCTATCTATGTTTTCTAAATCTCCATCAATTGCCTTTCTATAGGAGCTTACAACTTGATACACATATTCTGGATTTTTCATTCTCCCTTCGATTTTAAGAGAATATCCACCAGCTTTAATAATTTTTTTCACATCATCAAGTGTATTTAAATCCTTTGGAGATAGATAATATTTTTTATCTCCCATTTTATTGCCATTAAAATCTAGTATTTCATAAGATTTTCTACAAGCCTGTGCACACTCGCCTCTATTGCCAGATTTGCCTCCAATCATTGAAGACATTAAACATTCTCCGGAATAGGATATGCAAAGTGCTCCGTGTATAAAGGTTTCTATTTCCACTCCAAGTTCAGAAATCTTTTTGATTTCAAAAAGTGGAGTTTCTCTTGCAAGAACAACTCTAGTAAATCCTAATTCTTTCAAGTACTTGGCACCATAATAATTATTTACAGTCATTTGAGTTGACGCATGAAGTTCAAAATCCGGATAATTTTTTCTTATCTCTCTTGCAAGTCCCATATCTTGAAGAATTAGTGCATCTACTCCCACATCATATAATGATTTAACAAGTTTTAACGCTCTTTTAAGTTCAAAATCTACAATTAAAATATTTACTGTAACATAAATTTTTACATTTCTAAGGTGAGAAAATTCTATTGCCTCTTTTAAATCCTCAAGTGTAAAGTTCTTAGCCTTAGCTCTTGCCGAAAATTCCCATGCTCCTAAATAAACAGCATCAGCACCTGCGGCTACAGCTGCCCTTAGAGCATCCATATCACCAGCAGGTGCTAACACTTCATAATTATTTTTCATCATATAGATTTTCCAATTCTCTTGAAAGATCCACTATTCTTCTTTGAGCATTATTGTTTTTTTCTTCTAAAGTTTCTATGTCGTGCTTTAGTGAAACTAATTCGTCATTTAAGCTTGCTATTTCTTTATTTTTTTCAAGTAATTCCTTACTAGATTTTCTAATCTTGTCGTCAGATTCACTTGTCTTACCTTTGAGATCTTTAATATTATTTATTAATTTATTATTTTCTTCCTCAAAAATTTGAAGTTGTTTCTTAAGATTTTTAATTTCTTCAATTTTTTCTAGAGTATCTTTTTCGCTAGATTCTAGATTTTCAATATCAATTTTATCAGCTTTTGTTCTCTCAAGTTCATCAATAGTATTTAATGCAACAAGAGTTAAAGTTTGAACTTGATTTAGTCTAAAATTGCTTTTTGAAGTTTCTCTTATCTTTTCATCAAGATTCTTTGCAATCTTTTTAATATATTCTTCATTATTATTTCCCGTTACAAAAAACTTCATGCCATCGATATTTACTTCGACTCTCTTATTATGGTCCATAGTACCTCCTTAAGATCTCAGCTTAGCATCTTTTTCTTTTTCTATTTCAGCTACTATTTTTTCACAAATTTCAGAAACTTCAGATTCTTCAAGAGTTCTATCAGCTGCTCTAAATACTAGTGAGAAAGCAACAGATTTCTTGCCTTCTTCTATATTTTCACCTTCATAAATATCAAATACTTTGAAGGATTCTAAAATATCTCCTCCATATTTTCTTGAGATTTCTTCAAGTTCAACTGAATCAATTTCTCTGTCCATTACAAAGGCAAAGTCTCTCTTCATAGTTGGGTATTTAGGAAGATCCTTGTAGTGATAATTAGGAATTGTATTTTCAACAATTAAATCAAAATCAAGTTCTGCTACATAAGCTCTCTTCTTTAGTCCATAGTTTTCTAGAACCTTTGGATGAACTTCTCCAAACACACCTAAGCTATTGCCATCTAGTAAAAATTCAGCCGATCTTCCTGGGTGTAGGAAGGATTTTTTAACTCTTCTCACATTTAATTTATCAATTCCTAAATACCAAAGGATTTTTTCAATTGATTCCTTTAAATAATAGAAATCTCCTAAATCATAAAATCCCATTGTAAGTTTTAATTTTTCGCTTGGAAGTTCTCCGCCTGTTGGAAGAAATGTATTTCCTATTTCAAAACCACCGACATTTTCATTTCCTCTAGCATAATTCTTTGCAAGAGCATCAATCATTGAAGGAACAATTGTAGTTCTCATAATTGAATAATCTTCCCCAAGTGGATTTAAGATTTTAAGAATATTTTCATCTTTTTCTTCATAATTTGCCTTTTCATAAGCAGATGGACTTATAAAGGAATATGTCATAAATTCAGAATAACCAAGTCCTATTAAAAGATTTTTTATTCTATCTTCTACATTTCTAAATTCTGGTTTTCTACCTACTGTTAATGTACCTTTTAGCATCTGAGGCTTAATATTTTGAAGTCCATAAATTCTTGCAACTTCTTCAATTAAATCCTCTTCTATTTCAAGATCAAGTCTAACTGTTGGAACTGTAGCAACTAAAGTGTCCCCTGAAATTTCAGTTTCAATTTCAAGCCTATTTAAAATATCTGCAATTTCTTCAATAGTTAAATCAATTCCAATTAAATTATTGCACTTTTCTCTTCTAAGTTTAATTTGTTTTTTATTGTTTTCAGATGTTTTAACATCTTTATTTCCAGAAATAACAGTAGCGATTCCTAGTTCTTCAGCAAGTTGACAAACTCTATCTACTGCGAGACTTGCAAGATTTTGATCTAAGCCTTTTTCAAATCTTGATGAAGCTTCACTTCTAAGTCCAAGCCTTCTAGAAGTTTTCCTAATATTTTCTTTGTTAAAGTTAGCTCCTTCTAAAAGTACATTTACAGTTTTGTCAGTAATTTCAGAATCAAGTCCACCCATTACACCTGCAAGGCCTATAATTTCAGTTCCGTCTGTGATTAAAATATCATCAGATGTTAACTTTCTAGTTTCTCCGTCAAGAGTCTTAGTTTCTTCTCCATCCTTTGCCATTCTAACAACAATTTTTCTATTTTTTAATGTGTCTAGGTCAAATGCGTGAAGTGGTTGTCCATATTCAAGCATTACAAAGTTTGTCAAATCTACAATACTTGAAATTGGACGAACTCCAGCTTGCATTAAGTAAGCTTGCAACCAAAGAGGTGATGGCCCAATTTTTATATCTCTTAAAATTTTAGAATAATATCTATTACAGTTTTCTGTTTCTAAAACAATGTCATCGAAGTATTCTGAAAAATCAGATTCTTCATTATTTATTTTCACATCATTGTGTTTTACCTTTAAGTCAAAAGTTGCTGCAGTTTCAACAGCCATTCCCATAATACTTAGACAATCTGGTCTATTTGGAGTGATTTCAAGCTCTAGGATTTCTTCATCCATAAATAGTGCTTTAATTGCACTTTTTCCAACTTCTACTTCTTCTGGAAATATAAATATTCCATTTCTAGCTTCCTTAGGAATTACAGAAGTTTCAAATCCCAATTCTTCAAGAGAGCAAAGCATACCATTGGATTCTACTCCACGAAGCTCTCCCTTGTTGATTTTCTTTCCACCAGCAATAGTGGATCCGTCAAGGGCAACTGGCACATATGCGCCTTCAAATACATTAGTGGCACCTGTTACAATTTGAATTTCTTCTCCAACATCTACCTTACAAATTACAAGTTTGTCAGCATCTGGGTGTTTATCTATTTTATTAATTTTTCCAACTACAATTTTGTCTAACCCTTCAGATGGAATCATAATTGATTCTACGTGAGATCCTGAATTCGAAAGTCCGTCTGCAAGAGTTTTTATATCAAAGTCGTAATCAACATAATCTTTAAGCCATTTAATTGGTAAATACATTTCATTGCCCCCTTAAAATTGTTCTAGGAATTTCTTGTTATTTTCAAACATCATTCTAATATCAGATATTTGATATCTAACCATTGCTATTCTGTCAATTCCCATACCAAAGGCAAATCCAGAGTATTTTTCTGGGTCAATGCCACAATTTCTCAAAACATTTGGATGAACCATTCCGCATCCAAGAAGTTCCATACTCCATCCAGTATGTGCGCAGCTTGGACATCCTTCTCCACCACATCTCGGACAAGTTGTATCAACTTCAAGACTTGGTTCTGTAAATGGGAAGTAATGAGGTCTAAATCTAGTCTTCATATCTTCGCCAAAGAATGATTTTACAAAATAATTTAGCGAATCAATTAGATTTGCAATTGAAATATTCTCATCAACTACAAGTCCTTCTAATTGGTGAAACATTGGTGAGTGAGTTGCATCTACTTCATCTGATCTAAATACTCTACCTGAACAAATCATTCGAATTGGAGCGCCATGTTCTTTCATTGCTCTAATTTGAACAGGTGATGTTTGTGATCTTAAGATAGTATCCTTGTCAAAATAAAAAGTATCTGACATATCTCTTGATGGATGATCTTTAGGTGCGTTTAAAAGATCAAAGTTATTTTCTACAGTTTCAATTTCCGGTCCGTCATAAACTGTAAAACCCATGTGAGTAAATAAATCTTCAAGATCTTCAAGTGTTTTCTTAAGAGGATGTCTATGTCCTAGTATTAACTCATCTGTCTTTAAAGTTACATCGATTCTTTCGTCGTGTAGTTTCTTATTAAGAATTTTATCGTTAATTTCTTTTTTCTTGTCATCAATTGATTTTTCAATATCAGCGCGAATTTCATTGGCAAGAGCTCCCATTACTGGTCTTTCTTCTTTAGAAAGATTTTTCATTCCCTTTAATATTTGAGTAAGTTCGCCCTTTTTACCTAAGTACTTTACTTTTAAATCGTCTATTTCTTTTACTGTCTCTGTATCTTTTATAAGATTTAAGGATTCTTCCTTAATCTTTTGTAATTGTTCCTTCATTTTGACCTCCAATTCATAATATTATAATTATATCATACCTAGTATATTTTTTTAAATAAAATCGATATAATTCCCAATTTATCAATATCTATATGATTTTTAATAAAACTTTTCTAAAAATTTTAATTTATTTATAATTTAATAATTTTATATAGAGAATTACTGTAAAATTAGATAATAAAAAAGCTGACTGCAAATGCAATCAGCTACAAATGGCAGGGGTAGCAGGACTCGAACCCACGGCACCTGGTTTTGGAGACCAGTGTTCTACCAACTGAACTATACCCCTAGAACAGATTATATCTTAACAAATATTTCACTAGTTGTAAAGAGATTTTTACAATTTAAATTATTTTATATTTTTTCTTTATAATCTCAAAATATTTATTACAAATTAAAGGCTTATGTTTATTCACAAGCCTTTAATCTTTTTAAATTTTCATCTACTTGGTTTATTGTATTTTCAAGATTATTTCTATTATCAATTACTACATCTGCCATATTTTTCTTATCTTCTACAGAAATCTGTGATTTTATCTTCTTCTCTGCATAATCCCTTGAAATATTATCTCTATTCATTAGTCTTTCTATTTGGGTATCTCTATCTACATAAACTACCCAAATCTCATTAAATTCAAGTCCATATTTTTCATTCATACCTTTACTTTCAAATAAAAGTGGCAGATCAACAAATACTATTCTATTAGAATTATTTATTTCATCTTTAATTATTTTATAAATTTCAGGATGTGTTATGTTATTTAATATTTCTCTTGCATCATTGCTATTAAATACAATACTTCCCAGTTTTTTTCTATCCAACTTATCATTTTTATATAAGTTTTTTCCAAACTCTTTTTCAATTTCTTCTCTGACATGTGCTATATCCACCACATCTCTTGCTATTTTATCTGCATCAATTACTTTAAATCCCTTTGCTTTTAAATAGTTTGACACTTGTGATTTGCCAGTTGAAATTGAGCCTGTAAGTCCTATTACTTTATTTTGATTCATATAAACTATCGCCGGTATTCATATCTACACTTAATTCAACATTTAAATCAACAGCATTTTCCATTAAATCCTTCATAATACTCTTAACTTCTTCAACTTCGCCTTCAACTGCATCTACTACAAGTTCATCGTGAATTTGAATAATTAATTTAGACTTCATATTTCTATTTTTAAGCTCATTATAAACTTTAACCATTGCAATTTTTATAATGTCAGCAGCTGAACCTTGAATTGGTGTATTAAGTGCAACTCTTTCTCCAAAACTTCTTATATTAAAGTTCTTGGCCTTTAGTTCAGGAATATATCTTCTTCTATTTAATATTGTTTCAACATATCCTTGCTTCTTTCCCTTTTCAACTTCTTCACTCATGTAGTTTTTAATTCCTACAAAGTGATTAAGGTAGTTGTCTATATATTCCTTTGCAGCTTTTCTTGGAATATTTAAATTTTGTGAAAGTCCATAATCACTTATGCCATAGACTATTCCAAAATTAACTGCCTTGGCCTCTGACCTTTGTAAACTTGTAACATCATCATAATCAACTTTAAACACTTCTGAAGCAGTTTTCCTGTGAATATCAAGATTATTTTCAAAGGCATGAAGCATTTCCTTATCATCTGAAAGTGCAGCAAGTACTCTAAGTTCAATTTGTGAGTAGTCAGCATCGACAAGAGTTGCGCCCTCTGATGCTAAAAATGCCTTTCTTATTAGTCGTCCTTCTTCAGTTTTTATAGGAATATTTTGAAGGTTTGGATCTGTTGATGAAATTCTTCCAGTCGCAGTTACTGTTTGCACAAATCTTGAGTGAATTCTATTAGTGTCTTTATTTATCACTTCTTTTAAGCCATCTATATATGTGCCTTTTAGTTTAGAAAACTTTCTATAATCAAGAACGTAATCAATTATTTTTCCCTTGCCCTTTAGCTTTTCAAGTACATCTGCTGAAGTTGAATATCCCGTCTTAGTCTTTTTTATAACTGGAAAATCCATTTTTTCAAATAATATAACGCCAAGTTGCTTTGGAGAATTTATATTAAATTCTTCATCTGCTTCTTCAAAAATATCTTTTTCTAAAGTATCTAACTTTTCAGTTATTTTTTCTCCAATTTCATCTAAAACTTTCTCATCAGTATTTATGCCAATGTATTCCATTGATGCAAGAACTTCAACTAGTGGAAGCTCAACTTCTGAATATAATGAATACATATTTTCACTTTTAATCTTTTCTACTTGAACTTCTTCTAATTTGTAAACTGCATTTAGTACAAAGGAGAAGTATTTAAATAATTCATCTTTTTCTAAATCAGAGTATGATTTTTTCTTAGCACCTTTTCCTAAAAGTTCTTCTTCGTCTTTGTAACCATTATTAAAATAAGAGAATACTAATTTATTTATGTCATAATCACTTTGAGTTGAATTTAAAATATACTCTGCAATTTTTGCATCATGAGTGTAATTTTTAATTTCAATATCTTTGTCAAATAGTATAATTATGTCTTCTTTTAAATCATAACCTAATTTTTCTACATCTTGTGACTCAATATATTTTTTTAGAATTTCAAAATCAATGTCTTCATATTTTATAAAATAGACATCGCCATTTTTAGGTTTTAAAGATAAATAAATTGGCTCAACTTTTTCATATATTTTGCCATCAGTTATAAATTTAAATGAAAAGGAACTAGCGTCTTTTAGTGCTTTTTCTATATCTTTAATTTCAGTGTAATTAAAATTATCCTCAGAAATTTTTTCAACAGCTTCTTTTTGATATTCTTCTGGAAGTCTTGCAATCATAGAATTAAATTCAAATTCTCTATACATTTTAGATAAATTTTCATAATCATATTCTAGTTTTTTAAAATCGCTAAGCTCTTCATCTATTGGAACATTTCTAACAATTGTCCCTAGTTTCTTACTCATAAAGGCAGACATTTTATCATTCTCAAGTTTTTCTTGAAGCTTCTTTCCCGATACTTTGTCTAAATTGTCATATAGGTTTTCTATATTTCCATATTCCTTTATTAATTTAAGTCCAGTTTTTTCGCCGACTCCATAAACTCCAGGAATATTGTCTGATGCATCGCCCATTAGTGCCTTTAATTCTATAAATTGTGAAGGCTTAAGTCCATAGTCTTCTTCTAGACTTTCAACAGAAATTATATCCATTTCTGTGATTCCCTTTCTTGTGAGAAGAACCTTTGTATTTTCATCAACTAGTTGAAAGTAATCCTTATCTCCCGTAAGTAAATAAGTTGTGAAGTTTTCTTCAGATGCTTTCTTTGCTAGTGTTCCTGCTATATCATCTGCTTCATATACTGGTGATTCTAGTATTTTTATATTCATATGCTTTAAAATATCTCTAACTAATGGGAATTGTTGCTCAAGTTCATTTGGTGTCTTTTGTCTCGTTCCCTTGTATTCTTTATATATATCAGATCTAAAAGTTTTGCCCTTCATATCGAAGCATACAACAACATGATCTGGTTTTATTTTATCAATTGCATTTTCAAGCATCATTACAAATCCATAGATTGCATTTGTATAAATCCCTCTTTTAGTTTTTAAAAGCGGAAGTGCATAAAAAGCTCTAAAAAATAAAGAAGATCCATCTATAATTAAAAATTTATTTTCCATAAAAACCTCCTTTATACATTATAACAGAGATTTCCATAAATTAAATTTATACATAAAAAAAGCCACTTGTTTAAGTGACTTTTAAAAAGTTTACAAAGTAAAAACCCACTATATAAGCAAACCATATTGAGCTTTCTGTACTAATTCAATTCGAAAACGAGTGCCCGAAAAACGCACTGTTTGAGCGTTAGCGAGTTTGCGTTTTTCAGCGAGTTAAGAATTAGAATTTGTAGAAAGCGAAATCCGGTGAGCGTTATAGTGGGTTTGTCTAAAACCTCAAAAGCCACTTACTTAAGTGACTTTTACTTTAATGTTTCTCCCTTATAATCAAGGATTCCACCTTCTAAATTTATTGTATTAAATCCAAAACTACCTAGAAGTAGTCCTATCATTTTTGATCTCTGTCCACTTCTACAAAGTACATATATATCTTCATTTTGAGGAATTTCCTTAACTCTTTTTAGTACTTCATTCATAGGAATATTAACTGCACCTTTTATGGTGCCAGTCTCAAGAATTTCATCTACTTCCCTAACATCAAGTATATAGGGACTTTCTATTTTATCAATTTCATTTACATTTATTTCTCTCATTATTCACCTATTAAAAAAGACCCCTGAGGGCCTTTATTTATTTTATTGCTATTGCTTCTATTTCTAATAATCCATTCATAGGAAGATTTGCAACCTCTACACAAGATCTTGCAGGTTTATGACTGTCAAAATACTTGCCATATATTTCGTTAACAGTTGCAAAATCATTAATATCAGCTAAGAAGATATTAACTTTAACAACTTTTTCAAGGCTAGATCCTGCTTCTTCTAAAACGGCCGCTAGATTGTCAAGTGATCTTGCTGTTGCTTTTTTTACATCTTCAGAAATTAATTCTCCTGATTCAGGAATAATTGGAAGTTGTCCTGAAGTAAATATAAATCCATTTACTTCTAATGCTTGAGAATAAGGTCCTACTGCTTTTGGAGCCTTGTCAGTATGAATTGTATTAATCATTTTGTTCCTCCTTGTCATTATCTTCCCAAAGTCTTTCAAGATTATAATACTCTCTCTCATCCTTGTGGAATATATGAACTATTATATCACCAAAATCTAGTATAATCCATCTACTAGAATTTTTTCCTTCAGTATGAAGAACTTCTTCTCCATTTTCATACATTTTTTCATCTATTTCCTTAGCAAGAGCATCTACTTGAGTAGATGAGTTACCACTTACTATTACAAAATAATCTGCAATTGAAGACATATCTTTGATATCAAGTACTTTAATATCAATTCCTTTTTTATTTTCGCAAGAATTAACGATAATGTCTAATTTATCTTTAACTGTCATTTGCCCTCCTTATCTATAAAACCATTGTTTTTTAGCATTACATTTGCCTGTCTTTCATTCATTACAAAGTAAGATACATTGTTCATGTATTTTGGAACACCTGGAAGTGTATTTGTGTTTATATTTTCAGAACTTATACCCTTCATGCTTAGTCCAACTTCTATAAATTTCTTTAGCGGAATATTATTTTCAGAATAATTAATATATGGTCCAAGTAAAAGTGGCAATCTAATCATAGCCTTTGGATCTTTTAACTTAGAAAGCATTGCAGACATAAATTGTTGTTGTGCATGAACTCTTCCTAGGTCTTGATTTACATATCCCTTTCTAAATCTCAAAAATCCAATGGCATCATGTCCATTTAAATTTTGTGTTCCTGCATTTATATCAATTTTAAGTGGTGGATCAGCTGTTGGATCCTCGTATTTCATATCAATTGGTACATCAACTGTTATTCCACCAAGTTTATCTACCACACTTTCAACGAATCTATAATCAACTGTCATGTAATATTTAATGTCTGTGCCCAGTAGATTATTAACTGTATCTAGAGTCAGTTCACTTCCGCCATATTTAAATGAATGATTAATCTTTTGTTTTTTATATCCTCTTATGCTTGTATAAGTATCTCTGGGAATAGAAATAATATTCACATTTTTACTGTCTGGTTCAACATTTACAATCATTATTGTGTCACTTCTAGCATTTTCTGCTTTTTTTGAATCAAGTGAGTCTACTCCAAGAAGTAGAAACTGTAAATTCTCTCCACCAACATCATTTTTCCCCTCTTCAGAAGGAGATAAGAAATAATAGTAACCAGCCATAGCACAGAGTACAAGCACTATTATGACTATTACTGTTGTAAAAAAAGATTTAAAAAAAGTTTTCAAAGATCCATCTCCCCATAGAAGTTTCTAGCAAGTACAGTTTCAATAACTATGTAGCTATTTTCTTCAACTAAAAATTTTAATGTATTATTTAGTGCAAAATACATTGCCTTGTCAAGATTTTCCCTTGCAAGTTCCCTTGCCTTTTCAACTCCAGGAAAGTTTCTCTTGGGCTCAATGTAGTCTGCTAAAAATATTATTTTTTCAAGATTTGACATATTAGGTCTACCTGTAGTGTGATAGATAATTGCATTTAAAATATCTTCATCATCTATGCCATAAAGTTTATTTGCAAATATTGCACCTAAATGCGAATGTATAATTTGAGGTGCTTTTACCATATCTTGAGTTAATAATAAATCATTTTTTTTTGCTTCAAATTTTAATAAATTTATATCTTTAATTTTTGCACAATCATGTAAGAATCCTGCAATAGATGCTTTTTCTTCATCTTCTCCATGGATTTTAGCAAGTTCAACTGCTGTATCCCTTACCCTTAATGTGTGTAAAAATCTTTTATTCCCAATTCTAGATTCTATTTCAGATTCAAATTCATTTAAATTATTCATCTATATAAAACCCACTTTCTTTTATATAATCAATTACTTTATTAGGAATTAAATATCTGCAAGATTTATTCTCTTTGATTCTAAGTCTAAGCTCTGTTGACGAAATTTCATAAAGAGGAGTGTGAATTATAGTGACTTTAGTATCATAATTATCCTCTAAAAATTTAAGTTCTTTGTCTATTTCCTCTGGATTAATATATTTAGGTCTAAGAGCAACTACAAACTCTATTTCCTTTGAAAGTTCATCTATTTTTTTCCAAGTTTTTAATTGGTAGAGTGTATCTAAGCCAATTAAAAAATATAATTTTGCATCAGTATATATCTTTTTTAATTCTAGTATTGTATCAACTGAGTATGATAATTTAACCCTCTTTGTTTCTATATCAGAAATTTCAAAATCAGGATTTGAGCTTATTGCAATATCAACCATTTTATATCTATCTTCAGCAGATACATCTAATTCTTTGTGTGGAGGATTGCCAGTTGGAATAAATAAAACTTTATCTAATTGAAGTTCCTCTTTCAAATATTCCACAACCATTAAATGACCATAGTGAATTGGATTAAAAGTTCCTCCAAAAATTCCATATTTTTTCATTATAATTCTATCTTTTTATTCTCAATAGATTCTCTATATATAGTTAATTTCTTTCCGATTTTTTGTACAAATAGAGAATTCGTCTTTTCTAATATTTCATCAACTATTTCATCTACTTCAACTGGTGAATTTTGAAGCACTTTTATTTTTACTAATTCATGATCTTCTAAAAGTTTATCTAATTGTACAATAAAGCCTTGATTTATCCCATCTTTTCCCACTTGTATAAGTGGATCAATATTGTGAGCAAGGCTTTTTAAATATGATCTTTGTTTTCCTGTTAACATCTTAACCCCTATTCAAAAAATTCAAATTCGTATCCACCAATAAACACTGACTGTCCTTCACTTACTCCAAGTTCTTCAAGTTTTTCTACAACCTTGTTTTTTCTAAGATTTTCCTGGAAGTATTTTAATGAGTCATAATTTTCAAAATTAGTAGAACGAATTAATTTATCAATGTATGGACCGTCCACAAAGTATTCACCATTTTCCTTGTAAACTCTAATAGCTTCTACTTCTTCTACAACTTCAACATGTTCTTCATCATAAGTCTCATAATCTTTGTAGTCTGAATCTTGTAATCTTTCATAGGTCTTTTTCATAAGAAGATCTATATTTTCAGTTGTAGCACATGATCCAACTATTATCTCGTATTTATCACCAAGTTCGGCTTTTAATTTTTCTAGATTTTCTTCTGCACCTGGAATATCAATTTTATTTGCAAAAATTATTTGATCTTTTTCTGCAAGTTTTTCATTATATCTAACTAGTTCTTCATTAATTTTGTAGAAATCTTCAACTGGATCTCTGTATTCAGAACCTGAAATATCTATTACGTGAATTAAAATTCCAGTTCTTTCAACGTGCTTTAAGAATTCATCTCCAAGACCAATTCCTTCAGATGCCCCTTCAATAAGACCAGGTATATCTGCAATTACAAAAGATTCACCTTCACCAACTTTTACAACTCCAAGATTTGGAGAAAGTGTTGTAAAGTGATAATTTGCAATCTTTGGCTTTGCTGATGTCACAATAGAAAGAAGAGTAGACTTACCTACATTTGGAAAACCTACAAGTCCTACATCGGCTAAAAGCTTAAGTTCTAGTATAATTGCTCTTTCTTCTCCACGATTACCTGCTTGTGCAAAGGCTGGAGCTTGTCTAGTAGATGTTTTAAATCTTGCATTTCCAAGTCCACCTCTGCCGCCCTTGCATACAACAACTGACATATTATCTTCCTTTAAATCAAAGATAACTCCACCAGTTTTTTCATCTCTTACAAGAGTTCCAACAGGTACTTTTAATACAATATCCTCTCCATCTTTTCCAAATTTTAATTTGTTCATTCCATTTTGGCCATTTTCTGCCTTATATTCTCTTTTATATCTGAAATCCATTAATGTGTGGAGACCGGAGTCAGTTTGTATAACTACATCTCCTCCACGACCTCCATCTCCACCTGCAGGTCCACCTGCCGGTTCATATTTTTCTCTACGCCAAGCAACAGCACCATCGCCACCATTACCTGCTTTTAATTTTATATTTGCTATATCAATAAACATTTTTTACCTCACATTTTTAATAATTATATCATAAATATGTATTAGAATTTTGTAACTTGTGTGAGTTATGTAAAATCTTAATGAAATTTCAAATAAAGAAAATTATATTGGTGTAGATTTTACAAAAACTATAAAAAAATAAAAAGCAAGGTTTCCCTTGCTTCCAGACTGTTGACAAAGTAACAAACCCACTATATAAAAAAACCATATTGAGCTTTCTGTACTAATTCAATTCGAAAACGAGCGCCCGAAAAACGCATTGTTTGAGCGTCAGCGAGTTTGCGTTTTTCAGCGAGTTAAGAATTAGAATTTGTAGAAAGCGAAATCCGGTGAGCGTTATAGTGGGTTTGTCTACAACCTCAAAGCAAGGTTTCCCTTGCTTCTTTTTTATGCTAATTCAGCTTTTTCTTCTTCAAAAACATTAGCGAATTTCTTTCCGCCCTTGCCTTTAGTTGTGAATCTTACAATTCCATCAACTGTAGCAAAAAGTGTATCGTCAGAACCTCTCATAACATTTTCGCCTGGGTGGATTTTTGTTCCTCTTTGTCTAACAAGAATATTTCCTGCAAGAACAAATTGTCCGTCGCCTCTTTTAACTCCAAGTCTCTTGGCATTAGAATCACGACCGTTCTTAGAAGAACCTACCCCTTTCTTTGAAGAAAATAGCAATAAATCAAATTTAATCATTTTGCACCTCCATTATCTTTAGTGTCAAATACTGTGGATAAGCTTCATTTATAGTTTCTATCCCAGTTATCATAAATTCAAAACAAGTTTGAATATCTCTTCTTTTATAAATATTTTCATCGGGTATTTTAATCATTAATAACCCGTCACCTTGTGTATCAACTATATCTTTTTCATCTACCTCAAGTTTATTTATTAATGTAAAATACAAAGTTTGAGTTAGAGTAGATATACTAGAGCAGACTAATGTGTCAAAATCTCCTTCTGCATGACCAATGGATTTAAATCCAGTGTAATAGCCATCCTTTGAGTAGATGGTAATATTAGTCATTAGTTAATACCTGAAATTTCTACTAAAGTATATGGTTGACGATGTCCCTTTTTAGTTCTTTCGTTTTTCTTAGATTTATACTTATAAGCAATGACTTTTTTGCCCTTGCCTTGTTCTAAAACCTTAGCTTCTACTTTAGCTCCTTCAACAAATGGTGATCCAACTTTTGGTTCATCACCTGAAAGGAAAAGAACTTTATCAAAAGTTACAGTATCGCCTTCTTTAACATCTAGCTTTTCAACTCTTAATTTGTCACCAGCGTTTACAACATATTGTTTTCCGCCTGTTTCGATAATTGCGTACATTGTAGCACCCCCTCATTACAAGACTCGCCATTGTAGGTAAATAATTTTTAAAACCTAGTCTGTGCGGTTACATATACCTTATGAAAATTATTTCTTAAAGATTGCAAAATCTAATTTCATAAGATTACAGAACCCTACATTCATAAGATTACATTTGATGATTTTATCATATCTACTTCTCTTTGTAAAGAATTATTCGCTAATTTTTTTAGTTTCAATTTCTTCTTGTAATTCCTTTATGAAATCTTCAATTGCAACGTCTTGGATTTCTTCTCCATTTCTCTTTCTTACAGAAAGTTTGCCTGAAGTTTCTTCTTTTTCACCAATTACAAGCATATAATTTATTTTCTTAACTTGAGCTTGTCTAATCTTGTATCCAACTTTTTCAGCTCTTCCATCTAAATTAACTCTAAGTCCTGCATCTTCTAATTCTTTTTGAACTTTTTGTGCATAGTCTAAGAATTTATCAGATACTGGAATTACCTCAACTTGAACTGGTGATAGCCATAGTGGGAATTTACCAGCAAAGTGTTCGATTAAGATACCCATAAATCTTTCAACTGATCCTAGAAGTGCTCTGTGAAGCATAATAGGTCTTTTCTTTTCTCCATCTTCATCGACATAAGTTAATTCAAAATTCTTTGGTAGTTGGAAGTCAAGTTGGATTGTACCACATTGCCAAGTTCTTCCAATGGCATCTTCTAAATGAAAGTCAATCTTAGGTCCGTAGAATGCTCCATCTCCTTCGTTAATCTTATAAGGAAGGCCCCTTTCATCAAGTGCTTCTTTAAGTGATTTTTCAGCAAGTTCCCAATCTTTTAAATCTCCCATGTAGTCATCTGGTCTTGTAGATAATTCAAGAGTATATTTAAATCCAAAAGTATCATATAAAAGACTTGCAAGGTCAATCATCTTAAACACTTCATCTTTAATTTGAGATGGCAAGCAATAAACGTGAGCATCGTCTTGAGTAAATGTCCTTACTCTAAATAATCCGTGAAGTGCTCCTGAAAGTTCATGTCTGTGAACTATACCATATTCTGCAAGCCTTACAGGTAAATCTCTGTATGAGTGATTTGTTGAATTATAAACTAAAATTGATCCCGGGCAGTTCATTGGCTTAACTGCATAAGCTCCACCATCAATTTCTGTGAAATACATATTTTCTTTGTAGTGATCCCAGTGACCTGATCTGTGCCATAATTCTTCATTTAATATAATTGGAGTTTGAATTTCTCCGTAACCATTCTTTTCTAAAACTCCTCTCCACCAGTTAAGAAGATTATTTCTTAAGATCATTCCATTTGGGTGGAAGAATGGGAATCCTGGTCCTTCTTCATGCATGCTAAATAAATCAAGTTCTTTACCAAGTTTTCTGTGGTCTCTCTTTTCTGCTTCTTCACGTCTTTCAATGTATTCGTCTAATTGCTTTTTCTTTTCAAAGGCAATTCCGTAAATACGTTGAAGCATTTTATTATTTGAATCTCCTCTCCAGTAAGCACCAGCTATTGAAAGAAGTTTTATTGCCTTTATTTTCTTAGTTGAAGTTAAATGTGGTCCCTTGCATAGATCTACAAAGTCTCCCATTTTATAAAGAGTTATTTTTTCATCTTCTGGTAAATCTTTAATAAGTTCAACTTTATAATCTTGATTTCTTTCTTCGAAGTATTTAATAGCTTCATCTCTTGAGATTTCTATTTTTTCAAATTCTAAATCTTTTTTAGCAATTTCCTTCATTTTTTCTTCAATTGAAGCAAAGTCTTCTTCTACTAATTTATGTTCAAGATCTAAATCGTAGTAAAATCCTGTTTCTGTTGCAGGTCCTATTGCAAGCTTAACATCTGGGTAAAGTTCTACAATTGCTGCCGCCATTAAATGTGATGCTGAATGCCAGAAAATTTGCTTTCCTTCTGGGTCTTCAAATTTAACTACTCTAAATTCTCCACCATTAACTACTTCATCATTTTTTCCTAAAATAACTCCGTCAACAACTGCTCCTACAGAATCTCTTAGTAAACCTTGAGAGATATCTCCAGTGATTTTACTAACCTTAACTCCACTTTCATATTCTTTTTCTGATCCATCAGGTAATTTAATAATCATTATATCCTCCTAAAATAAATAAAAAAGGCCCATCATCCAAAGGACGATAGGCCGCGGTTCCACCTTAATTAAACTCAAGTGACTTAACGCGCCAAACGCTGTAGTTTGCTACAGAACTCCGAGTTAGTTTTCAAATATATAAAATTAGAAATTCACACCTACCATTTCCTCTCTAAAAATCTTATATAATTTACTCTTCTCATCTATGTTTTAGTTTATTATAATAGTATTAATAAAATTATTTTAATAATAGCACAATTAATTTTTAAGTGCAAGTAATATCTAAAGAGATTATTACCCACCTAATACATGATTAATCACAAATTTTAAATAAAATAAATACTTCCATAATCTTCAATTGGATTATCTGATAGTATTTCTACTTCGTAACCATATTTATTAATTATTCTCATAATTTCTTCATAGGAAGAATGTTCTTTTATGCTTCCCGTGAAGAATATTTTTTTGTCAAGACTTCCACTTGCACCGCCAATAAATCCATAATTAAAATTTTCTAGCTTTATTTCTTTGTGATTTATTTTGTATATTGGCATAATATCCTTTAATTTTTCATAAGTTCCACCATCACTTGTTATTAAAAAGTCTTCCGTCACAAGTGTAGTGCATTTAGAATAGCCTTGTTTTATATCAATTAATTCATACCCATTGTCCTTATAATATTCTAAAAGTCTCTTGTCTGTGAATTTTAAATTGTGAATAAAATAGTTTTTAAAAGTAAAGGCATTTAGCGGCACATCCTTTGGATATTTTTCATCTAAGTATGATTCTGATTTTATGACCGTCTTTCTTAAAACCATATCGTAGTACATAAAGTTATCTCTATCTACAACTATATCACCATTTGGAAGTGGATGAACTAATATGTCAGGATGAGTGTTAAGCCCTTCCATTACTTTTTTATTTTTTCTAGTTCTTATAATTTTTCCATATTTTTCAAGCTTTTTTGCTGAATCTTCTGGAAAGTTTTCTGCAATTATTACGTAATTCATTTCATCATCTCATAAATTATTATTGAAGCTGCTACATTTGCATTTAGTGAGTCTACGCTATCACTAATTGGTATATTTAAATATCCATTGGCATTATCCATTAAAAATTTAGAAACTCCCTTAGCTTCATTTCCTATTACTACAATGTCTTTGTCTTTAAACTCATAATCTCTAGTTGATGTAGAATTATCAAGAGATGTCGCCAATATATTAAATCCAAGTTTAATTAAATTTTCTTTATCCATAAAGTAAATTGGAACTTTAAATATTGATGACATAGAAGATCTGACTGTCTTTGGATTGTATAAATCAACTGAGTTTGGTGAAATAATAACTCCATCTAAATCAAATGCGTTAGCTGAACGAATTATTCCTCCAAGATTTCCTGGCTCTCTAATGTCGTCTAAGTATATAAATTTGCCTGACTCTTCATTAAATTCTCTGTGAATTTCTTTATAGTATGCAATTATTCCAGGAGAAGTTACAGCATCACATAGATTTTTAAAAATATTATCTGAAAAAACAAATAATTTATCATCTGATACTTTATTTATAATTTCAGAAAATTTATTGTCACTATATGCACTTTCACTTAATGCAATATATTCTGGATTGTATTCACTTGCTTCCTCTATTACTACTGGTTTTTCTACCATAAATAATTTATATTTTTGTCTGTACTTTTTCTCTTTTAAACTTTTTAAAAATTTAAAATTTAAATTACTTTTACTTGAAATTATCATATTTCTCCTAATTAAAAAAGCCCCTAAGGGCCAGACTGTTGACAAAGTAAAAAACCCACTATATAAGTGAACCATATTGAGCTTTCTCTTCAAATTCAATTCGAAAACGAGCGCCCGAAAAACGCACTGTTTGAGCGTTAGCGAGTTTGCGTTT
>Ga0129315_1000570_pt1 | contig 26845 bp, 29 predicted proteins | sample Cm827metagenome_FD_94432 | JGI IMG/M metagenome (GOLD analysis project Ga0129315, IMG submission 94432) | Eastern black-and-white colobus group fecal microbial communities from Wisconsin, USA - Cm827 metagenome | ecosystem: Host-associated > Mammals > Digestive system > Large intestine > Fecal... | reverse complement strand
CGCTTTGATTTCCGCATTCGCATAAATCTTATCCAGTCTTGCCTTTTCTACATTAAGAATCTTACCACGAAGCGGAAGAATAGCCTGTGTAGCACGGCTTCTTGCGGTCTTTGCACTTCCACCCGCGGAATCTCCCTCTACAATGTAAATTTCACAATTTTTCGGGTCTTTATCGGAACAGTCTGCCAGCTTACCGGGAAGAGATGCCGTTTCCAGAGCGGTCTTTCTTCTGGTTAAATCTCTTGCTTTCCGTGCAGCATCACGGGCACGCTGCGCCAGAATTGATTTTTCACAGATGGTCTTGGCTATCATCGGATTCTGTTCCAGATAATAGGTCAGCTGCTCACTTACAATACTGTCTACCGCTGTTCTTGCTTCAGAGTTGCCAAGCTTCTGCTTGGTCTGTCCTTCAAACTGGGGATCTTCAATCTTAACACTGACAATTGCGGTCAATCCTTCACGAATATCATCACCGCTTAAATTCGGCTCACTTTCCTTTAATAATTTGGCACTTCTTGCATAATCATTAAATGTTTTCGTTAATGCATTACGAAAACCGACCAGATGGGTACCACCCTCCGGGGTATTAATGTTATTTACAAAGCTGAAAGAGCTTTCATTGTAAGAATCGTTATGCTGCATGGCAACTTCCACATAAACATTATTCTTCTTACCTTCAAAATAAAGCACATTCTCATACAAAGCTGTTTTACTGCGGTTTAAGTAAGTAACGAATTCCTTAATACCACCTTCATAATGGAATTCCCTCTCAACCGGCTTCTGATCTTCTTCCACACGAAGATCACGAAGAATAATATGGAGTCCCTTTGTTAAGAACGCCATTTCTCTTAAACGCTGCTTTAATACATCAAATTCATATACTGTTGTTTCTGTAAAAATTGTTTCATCCGGTTTGAATGTAACGGTAGTACCGGTCTGTTCTTTCTCACAGGTACCGATTTCTTTCAAAGGATAGCATACATGTCCTCTTTCATAGCGCTGCTGATATATTTTGCCGTCTGTATAAACCTTAACCTCCAGCCAATCAGACAATGCATTCACAACAGAGGCACCTACACCATGCAGACCACCGGATACCTTGTATCCTCCACCGCCGAATTTACCTCCGGCATGAAGAATTGTAAATACTACCTCAACAGCAGGAAGTCCTGCTTTATGATTAATTCCAACCGGAATACCTCTTCCGTTATCCACAACAGTAATGGAATTATCCTCATTAATGGTTACAATAATCTTATCACAATAACCGGCCAGGGCTTCATCTACGGCATTATCTACAATTTCATACACCAGGTGATGTAATCCTCTGCTGGAAGTAGTACCAATATACATGCCAGGTCTTTTACGAACTGCTTCGAGACCTTCCAGAATTTGTATCTGGTCAGCTCCATAATTATTCTGTTCCATGACTTGCCTCCACTTTTCCGTTTTCTACCCTGAATACCCGGTCTATTTCAAAACGGTTATTAATAAACTCATCCAGACCTGTACAGGTAATAATGGTCTGAATATCACCAATACTGTTCAATAAATAATTCTGCCGGTTGCTGTCTAACTCTGACAAAACATCATCCAGCAGTAAAACAGGAGTATCTTTTGTAATTTTCTTTACCAGTTCAATCTCTGATAATTTTAAAGAAAGTGCAGCAGTACGCTGTTGTCCCTGAGAACCATATTTACGAATATCAATTCCATTCACCAGAAAAGAAAAATCATCTCTGTGAGGTCCTACCGAAGTAATTTTGGCACGGATATCTCTTTCCTGGGAATCCTTCATCTTTTGTTCAAAATCTTCAATCGAAACATCCGGTTCATATTGAATCACAATCTGTTCCCTGCCACCGGATAATTTACTGTGGATCTCTCCTATAATTTCACTTAACTGTCTGGCAAAAATCTCACGTTTTTCAATAATCTTGCTTCCGTAGGAAACAAGCTGTGAATCCCATATATTCAGGGTTTCACTTAATCCCGGATTAAAATACATATCCTTAAGGAGTTTATTTCTCTGATTAATGATTTTATTATAATTGTTCAGATTATAAAGATAAAAATGATCTAACTGGCAAAGCTCCATATCTGCAAAACGTCTGCGCTCTGCAGGACCGTCCTTAATAATGGATAAATCCTCAGGAGAAAAGAAAACAACATTCAATAATCCTAACAGATCCGCTGCTTTCTTAATCTTCTGTCCATCAATGGCTATTCCCTTTGACTTATTCTTACGAAGATGCATATCCACACGCTGTTCCACACCATCTTTTTCAAGATAGGTACGGATATGAGCCTCTTCTTTATCAAAGTTGATGATTTCTTTATCCTTACTTCCCTTATGTGATTTTGTCGTAGCAGAAACATAGATTGCTTCCAGAATGTTCGTTTTGCCCTGGGCATTATCTCCGTAAAGGATATTCGTACCCTTGTCAAAGCTGATTTCCAGATGCTCATAGTTTCTGAAATCTGCAAGTTCTAATGATTTGATAATCATGAATCAGTTAACAACCTTTACTTGTTTATTCTCAAATTCCACGATGTCTCCATCATGTAATTTCTTTCCTCTTTGTGTTTCTACTTCACCGTTCACCTTAACAAGTCCGTCCTGAATCATAAACTTTGCATCCACACCACTGTCACAAAACCCTGCCAGCTTCAATAACTGACCCAGTTTAATAAATTTGTCTTTAATCTTAATGGATTCCATACTCTGCCCTCTTATGAAACGGTTGTAAAGTTAACAGGAAGAATCAGATAAATATACTTTTCTTCGGAATCCTTAATAAAGCAGGGTGCCTTAGGATTAACCAGATAAATATCAATTTCTTCATCATCAATGACACGAAGTGCATCAATCATAAACTTAGGATTAAAGCCAATGAGAAGATCCTTTCCCTGTTTCTTAATCGCAATCTCTTCGTTCATGCTTCCAACCGTGGAATTCATCTTTAATTCCATGGTTTCATCCATAATATGAATGATAATCGGCTTCTTGTCCCCTTCCTTTACAAGAAGAGTCGCTCTGTCGATAGATTCCAATAATTCACGCTTATTGATGGTTACCTTGGTTTCATAATCACTTGATAACATCTGATCTATTTTAAAATATTCTCCTTCAATCAGACGGGAAACCACAACAGTATTGTCAAATTCAAATACAATATGCTTTCCGGTAAAGAAGATATTGACATCCTTGTCTGCATCACCGGAAAGTATTTTGCTAACTTCACTTAAGGTCTTACCGGGAACAACCACCTTCTTTGCAGGATAGCTGTTCTTCAAATTAATCTTACGAATGGAAATACGGTGTCCGTCAAGAGATACCACCTTTAATACATCACCATTGATTTCAAATAATTCACCTGTCATCAGCTTGTTATTATCATTATCTGCAATAGAGAAAATCGTCTGTCTTACAACTTCCTTTAATGTAAACTGGGAAACCGTAATAGAATCAATTCGTTCAATCGAAGGTAAATAAGTAAAATCTTCACCGGATTTACCGATAATGGTAAATTTCGCTTTTTCACAGGTAATGTTGGTTTTCATGGAGTTATCCACTTCAATCGTAACATCACTGTCGGGAAGCTTACGAACAATATCCAGGAAAATTTTGGCATCCAAAGCAATCTGTCCTTTTTCAAGAATATCTCCTTCAATGACTGTTTCAATGCCAAGCTCCATATCATTTGCCATCAGCTTAATGACTCCTCTTGTTGCATCCAGAAGAATACATTCCAGGATAGACATTGTTGTTTTATTCGGTACAGCCTTTGATACTATCTGTACTCCATTTAAAAGATTCGATTTACTGCATACTAACTTCATCCGATCAGGCTTCCTTTCGTATTAATTAATTAATAATATATTTAGTAAGATTCTTATTAAGCAATGTAGATATGTGTATAACTCTTTTATTATACTATTTATAAGGAAAAAATGAAATGATAAACACGTGGATATTTCATTTTAAACCTGTGATTAATTATGAACTAATGTGGATTAAGTTTCTTCATAATGATTTCCACATTGTTCCGAAGCTCTTCATCTGTCTCAAGCTTGGTGGAAATCTTGTTGATACCGTGGATAATTGTAGTGTGATCCTTCTTATTAATATATTTGCCGATATTCTGCTGGGATTCTACCGTAAGCTTGCTGGCAACATACATATAAACCTGTCTTGGAAGAACAAACTCGGAGTTACGTTTAGGAGATTTGATATCCTCAGGCTTTACTCCATAATGTTCTGCTACCGTATTAATGATTAAATCCGGTGTAACCTGTTTTACCTTATTCGGGGAAATCAGATCCTTCAGGGTTTCAATTACAATATCCAGTGTAATATCTACTTTATTCAATTTGGAATAAGCGATGACTTTGTTAAAGGCACCTTCCAATTCCCGGATATTTGATTTAATATTAGAAGCAATATAATCGAAGATTTCTTCTGAAATCTCCTTATTATAGCTTTCTGCATTCTTTTTAAGGATGGCCATTCTGGTTTCATAATCCGGTGGCTGGATATCTGCAATCAATCCCCATTCGAAGCGGGAACGGAAGCGTTCTTCCAGGGTCTCCATTTCCTTTGGAGGTTTATCAGAAGAAAGAATAATCTGCTTACCGGCTGAATGAAGTTCATTAAAGGTATGGAAAAATTCTTCCTGTGTACTTTCTTTTCCTATAATAAACTGAACATCGTCAATTAAAAGAACATCGACTGTGCGGTACTTGTCTCTTAACTTGGTCATTTTAGCAGCATTACCGCTACGGATGGATTCAATCACTTCATTGGTAAACTGTTCTGAGGTTACATACAATACCTTCATATCCGGATTCTGATCCAGAATAAAATGACCGATGGAATGCATCAGGTGTGTTTTACCAAGACCGGCTCCTCCGTATAAATAAAGAGGGTTGTAGGCAACTCCGGGAGATTCTGCTACAGCCAGGGAAGCAGAATGTGCAAATTTATTATTATTTCCAACGACAAAGGTATCAAAACGATACTTGGAATTCAGGTTTGCATTTTCATAGTTGATGTTATAAACATTTCCGGGTGCAGAAAGCATTTCATCTTCTGCATCCTTTTCCAAAATAAAGGATATATCATAGGTTTCATCCATCATTTCGGAAATGGTTACCTGAAAGTAGCTCTTGTATTTATTGGAAATATATTTTAAGGCATGCGCTTGATCGGAGGGGATCATAATGGTTACCACTCCGTCTTTTACATTATTAAAATTTAATGGTTTTACCCATGTATTATAGGAAATATCAGAAAGATCGTATTCTTCACGAAGAGTTTCTTTGATGAGATCCCAATTTTCCCTGATTTGATTCACGTTATCCATTTTTCAATTCCTTACTTAATTATTAAAGAGAACAGATGATTATTGTCCTACTCTATCTTAATATAAATTTGATAAAATTTCAAATAATATATCTGTGATAAATTTAGAATAAGAAAAGAATTTTTTAATATTTTTTTCATGTATTTTACAAATAGTTTACATAAAGTTATTATTATAATTTTTTATTTGTGAATAAAGTTTTTAAGTAATCAACAATATACACAACGGTTTTATGGGATAAATCGCCGTAAAAAATATAATTATGTCGATAAATAAAAAGTTATCCACAATTTATCCACGTTATGTGGATTATTTTATGTTAAGCGATACAGTTCCCAAAGTAAGCCATGAGTCTGCTTGCAGAAACTCATGGCTTACCTTGGGAACCAACGGTAAAGCCTGAATTTGTGATTTGCTTGCAAATCATATAAAATTCAGGCTTTAATGTTGATGAATTGTGAGAGCTGCGAAGCAGCGGAGCAATTCATGAATCGCTTAACATATCTACAATCTACTACATCTAGATTGATTATACCTATATGTAGAAAATGATTTTTTAAAATTAAAATATCTTTAAAAATCCCCCTTTTTTACTTGACTCCCGACATTTATTCCTATATAATCGACTTGTTATTTTCCTAAGAGGATATTTGTTTACCTTATATATAAATAAGGTTCATAGTAAAGGAGGTGTTCCAATATGAAAATGACTTTCCAGCCTAAGAACAGACAGAGATCTAAGGTTCATGGTTTCAGAGCCAGAATGAGTACTCCTGGTGGAAGAAAGGTTTTAGCTGCCAGAAGAGCTAAAGGAAGAAAAGTATTGTCAGCATAGGCCGCGTAATGTGGCCTTTTTTTCTACAATCGAATCGAAAGATTTGAGAGATGTTGGGTTAATTTTATGATGAAATTTTCAGATTCATTAAAAAGAAATATTGATTTCCAGAATGTGTATCAAAACGGCAAATCTTATGCCAACAAATATCTTGTTATGTATGTTTTGGAAAATAATACAGATCAGAACAGATTGGGAATCAGTGCCAGCAAAAAAGTAGGAAATAGTGTCGTCAGACACAGAATGGCAAGATTAGTCAGAGAAAGTTACCGGCTGCATGAAAGTATATTTAATAGTGGTTTAGATATCGTAGTCGTAGTAAGAAACAGTGCTTCCCATATTTCTTATCATGAAATGGAAAGCGCATTATTACATCTTGCAAAGCTTCATCATATAAGAAATGATGTAACTATTCAGTGCAGGTCGAAGCATTTACTGCTGAGACCGTAAGAAAATGATTCAGTAATGCAAAATCCCATCGGCGAAGCTGATTTGGAATGGATTTTGCATCGTAACTGTGAAGGTACTGAACAGTTAAGAAATGATATGGAATCATAGCTTATATATAGAAGTAATTTGAATCCAATATGAAAAATGTAATGATTTTATTAATTAAATTCTATAGAAAATTTATTTCTCCAATGAAAACAACAAAGTGTCCTTATTATCCCTCCTGTTCGGAATATGGACTTGAGGCAGTACAAAAATATGGTGCTTTGAAGGGTGGAGCATTGGCCTGTTGGAGAATAATAAGGTGCAATCCTTTTTCAAAAGGAGGATATGATCCGGTACCTTAATCATTTATGGAATGAAATTAGGAGGAAATGATTTGACAGGTATTATTTTAACCCAGTATAACGGTAAGATTATAGGACCTATTGCAAAGCTTTTAGGATACCTGATGAATGCGATTTTTGAGTTTTTAAATATGATTAAAATTCCTAACATCGGATTGAGTATCATTATCTTTACAATTGTCATTTATCTGTTATTAATGCCGCTTACCATTAAACAGCAGAAGTTTTCAAAGCTTTCTGCCAAAATGAATCCTGAACTTCAGGCGATTCAGAAAAGATACAAAGATAAAAAAGATAATGAATCCATGATGGCCATGAATGCAGAAACAAAAGCTGTTTATGCAAAGTATGGTGTATCACCGAGTGGAAGCTGCTTACAGTTATTGATACAGATGCCGATTCTGTTTGCATTGTATCGTGTTATTTATAACATGCCTGCTTATGTAACCAGAATTAAAGATGCATTTGGTGTCATTGCAGATTCCGTTATTGCTTCCGGCAAGGTTTCTGAAATCCAGAACCTGAAGGCTGCTGCTGCTTATGCAAAGAACTTTGCGGTAGATGAGAGAAATGCAGTTATTGATGTTCTTTATGTTATGAATAATAAGGACCTTGCTGCTTATGCAACCGGTCATGAGGATGTTTTAGAACAGATCAGCCACTTTAATAATTTCCTTGGAATTAACATTGCAAACTCTCCTTCTTTCATGATCAGTGATGCATGGAATGCAGAAGGTGGTCCACAGATTTTATTAATTATTGCTGCTTTATTAATTCCTCTGCTTGCAGCATTTACCCAGTGGCTCAATGTAAAGCTGATGCCTCAGCAGGTACAGCAGGATGATAAGAATGTATCCGATCAGCAGGCTTCCATGCAGCAGTCCATGAAGATGATGAACAACTTCATGCCGATTATGTCTGCAGTATTCTGCTTTACACTTCCTTCCGGTATGGGACTTTACTGGATTGTAGGTGCCGTTGTAAGATCCATTCAGCAGGTTCTCATCAATAAGCACATTGACAAGATGGATATTGATGAAGTGATTAAAAAGAATGAAGAAAAGCAGAAGAAGAAGCTCATTAAAGCCGGTATTGACCCCAACACCGTAAATAAGAATGCAACCATGAATACCAGAAATGTAGCAGCTCCTTCACAGAAAACATCCATGGCTTCCAAGGCAAATGCCAATACCAGTCATTTATCCCAGGAAGAAAAGGATGAAGCAGTTAAAAAGTCTACCGAATATTACAATAAGAATAATGTAAAGCCGGGAAGTCTTGCAGCTAAGGCAAATATGGTGAAGCAGTATAATGAGAAGAATAATTCATAGGAGGTTAAAAATATGGATTTTATTGAAGTTTCAGCAAAGAATGTGGATGACGCAGTGATTGAAGCATGTCAGAAGCTTGTAGTTACCAGAGATAAATTAGAGTATGAAGTTATTGAAGAAGGTTCCAATGGATTTTTAGGAATCGGTTCCAGGCCGGCAGTCATTAAAGCCAGAGTAAGGGCTAGCGTAGATGGAAAAGCAGTTGATTTTTTAAAGGAAGTATTTGCTGCAATGAATATGGCAGTAGTAATTGATGCCAAGTTTGATGAAACAGACAATAATCTTGATATTGATTTAAGCGGAGATGATATGGGTGTTCTGATTGGTAAGAGAGGACAGACTCTTGATTCTTTACAATATCTGGTGTCTTTAGTAGTAAACAAAGATGCACAGGATTACATCCGTGTTAAGGTAGATACTGAAGATTACCGTAGAAGGAGAAAAGAAACTCTTGAAAATCTTGCTAAGAACATTGCTTACAAGGTTAAGAGAACCAAGAGACCTGTTTCCTTAGAGCCGATGAATCCTTATGAAAGAAGAGTGATTCATTCTGCATTACAGAATGACAGGTATGTTACAACTCACAGCGAAGGAGATGAACCCTTCCGCCGTGTTGTAGTTACTTTAAAGAAATATGAAAAGTAAACCTTTGAGTTGAATAATAAACTTTTGAGTTGAATAAAAATGTGATAGAATGATGGAGGACATATGTCCTCCATTTTCTATATATTAAGGAAATAATTATGACAACAGATACTATTGCAGCAGTAGCAACTGCGCTCAGTAATTCCGGAATTGGAATTATCAGAGTGAGTGGACAAGATGCAGTTCCTATTGTGAATACCTTATTTAAAAATAAAAAGAGACAGCCTCTTCTTGAAAAGATGAACAGCCATACGATTCAATATGGTTTTATTGTGAATGATCAGGATGAAATAGTAGATGAAGTCATGGTTTCGCTGATGAAAGCTCCAAGAAGCTTCACCACAGAAGATACGGTGGAAATCAACTGTCATGGTGGTGTGCTGATGATTAATAAAATTCTGGGGCTTCTGCTTTCACATGGGGCAAGACTGGCAGAGCCCGGAGAATTCAGCAAACGTGCTTTCTTAAATGGAAGAATTGATTTATCGGAAGCAGAAGCGGTGATGGATGTCATTGCATCTGAAAATGATATGGCTTTAAAAAATTCCATGAGACAGTTACAGGGCAGTGTATCTGATAAAATTAAGAATTTGCGTGCTAAAATTCTTTATGAAATTGCTTTTATTGAGTCAGCTCTGGATGATCCGGAGCATATCAGTCTGGACGGCTATCCGGAAGAGCTGGAAGAAAAAGTGGATCGGTTAATTAAAGAAATTGCAGCACTTATTGAAACCTCTGAAAATGGAAAAATTGTTCGTGATGGAATACGAACTGTAATTGTAGGAAAACCGAATGCAGGAAAGTCTTCTTTATTAAATCTTCTTGCCGGTGAAGAAAAGGCGATTGTTACGGAAATTGCAGGTACGACAAGAGATATCCTGGAAGAAAATATCAGGTTATCCGGGATTAATCTCCATGTGATTGATACGGCCGGTATCCGTTCTACAGAAGATGTTGTTGAAAAGATCGGTGTAACAAAAGCAAAGAAATATGCAATGGATGCTGATCTGATTGTTTATGTGGTTGATTCCTCTGTTCCACTTGATGAAAATGATCTGGATATTTTAGAATTAATCAGGGATAAGAAAAGTATTATTTTATATAATAAATCCGACCTGGATTCAAAGGTGTCTTTAGAAGAATTATCTTCAAGGATCAGTTCTGATACAAAGATCATTAAAACCTCCACAAAAGAAAATACCGGCTTCGATGAATTTTCGAAAGCAGTAGAGGCCTTGTTCTTTCAAGGAAAAATTGGAAACGATCAGGAAGTTATGATTACCAATATGCGTCATAAACAGGCATTGTCGGAAGGTCTGTTAAGCTTACAGGAGGTAAAAAGCAGTCTTATCAACCAGATGCCGGAGGATTTTTATTCAATTGATCTGATGAATGCCTATGCTTCTTTAGGAAGAATTATTGGAGAAGAGATTGATGATGATCTGGTTACAGAAATCTTTTCCAAATTCTGTATGGGGAAATAATGTAACAGTTTAGCCATGCAGAAATGATTGTGTAAGTTGACCGTGGGAGCTTGCTCACTAAGGGCAGCTTATACAATCATTTCTATAGGGCGGACGCCCAATATGAAATAAGTTGCCGGAAAGAACGTATATTTGTTAGCCAATCTGTACAATCCGGCAGCTTATGAATAGGCATGGCTGAACTGTTACAATATAATTAAAATTTATAAAATAGACAGAAATGGAGATCTGAGATGAAAATATCTGTATTTTATGATCATATCCGGGAAGCTGCAGAGCAAAGTGGACAATCCATGGATGAAGTTTTTCAAAAAGCAGCTTCTTTTGGAATCAAAGGAATTGAAATTGAAGATAAAGTATTAATGGAAGAAGAAGAGAAGATTTTTAAGCTGCTTCAGGATCATGATATGGAAGTCAGCTGCATTTATGGATTTTTTGATTATTCTCATGGAAATGATCTGAAGAGAGGATTTGATCTGATTGATTTTGCAGATAGTCATTCCATTAAAAAAATTATGATCATTCCCGGATTTTTAACAGATAAGGAATGGAAGATTGTTTTTTTAAGAAACTGCTGCGTAAAAAAGATGATCACCAGTCTGAATATTTTGTCAAAGTATGCAAAGGACAATGGAATCCAGATGGTTTTAGAGGATTTTGATGATGCGCCGGCATATTATAAGGATGCTGCGGGACTGAAATTTTTCCTTGCCCATGTGGATGGACTTAAATGTGCATTTGACACCGGAAACTTTTTATATAGTGAAGAGGATTCTTTTGAAGTATTGCCGGAGTTTTTAGGAAAGATCGGACATGTACATTGTAAAGACCGGACCTTTGAAGTGAAAATGGGTGAAACACCAAAAGCTACAGTTAAAGGAAGAGAGATGTATTCCTCTCCGGTAGGAAGCGGATGTATTCAGATGAAAGAAATAGTTAAAAAAATCTTAGCTTCCGGATACGATGATTATTTTGCAATCGAGCATTTCGGATCCTGTCAGCAGCTACAGGATATTGAAACATCTGCTGCATGGTTGAATCAGTTTAAAACAGGAGGCTGCATTGATGATTAAGGTAACAGTATGGAACGAGTACCTGGAAGAACTTCAATATGAGCATGTTGCAAAGGTTTATCCGAATGGAATTCATGAATGTATTCGTGAGTTTCTGGAAAAGGATCTGGAAATTCAGGTTCGTTGTGTAACCTTACGGATGGAGAATCAGGGATTGTCAGAAGAAATTCTGAATGACACGGATGTATTGATCTGGTGGGGACATCAGGCACATGATGAAGTAACCGAAGAAAATGTCCAGAGAGTAAAACAGCATGTTTTAGATGGAATGGGGTTGATTGCATTACATTCTGCTCATTATTCCAATCCGATGAAAGAACTGCTTGGAACGAGTATGTGCGTGAGATGGAAGCATGGGGAAAGAGAAAAGCTTGTCTGCGTAGCTCCTTCCCATCCGATCGCAGAGGGTATTACCGAACCGGTTATTTTGGAAAAAGAAGAAATGTATGGAGAATACTTTGATATTCCGAAGCCGGATGATGTGGTATTCTTAGGATGGTTTTCAAATGAAGAGGTATTCCGGAGCGGATGTACCTTTACCCGTGGATGGGGTAAGATCTTCTATTTCCAGCCGGGACATGAAGAATATCCGATTTATTATCATCCACAGATTCAGAGAATTATTACCAATGCAGTAAAATGGGCGAAGCCTGTCAATAAAAGAAGTGAGCATTATGATAATGTTGAGGTGAAATAAATTTCATGATTACTAATAAGAATACCATTCGTGAAAAAGTAGATGTTTGTGTTGTCGGTGCGGGACATGCCGGATGCGAAGCTGCACTGGCCTGTGCAAGACTGGGACTTGAGACTGTGATTTTTACAGTGAGTGTTGACAGTATTGCATTGATGCCTTGTAACCCGAATGTAGGAGGATCTTCTAAAGGTCATCTGGTAAGGGAACTGGATGCTCTGGGTGGAGAAATGGGTAAAAATATTGATAAGACCTTTATTCAATCTAAGATGCTGAATGTATCCAAAGGCCCTGCTGTTCATTCACTTCGTGCACAGGCAGATAAGGCAGAATATTCCCGTGCAATGCGTAAGGTACTTGAAAATCAGGAGCATCTGACTATCAGGCAGGCAGAGGTTTGTAACCTGTTATGGGAAGAAGTACCGAATGCAGATCCGAATGGTTATTCCAAAAAGATCATTGGTGTTCAGACCTTTACCGGTGCTGTTTACGAATGTAGAGCAGTTGTATTGTGTACCGGTACTTATCTGAAAGCAAGATGCTTATGTGGAGAAGCAATTACTTATACCGGACCGAATGGCTTGCAGGCAGCCAACTATCTTACGGATTCTTTAAAAGAAATGGGTATTGAGATGCGTCGTTTCAAAACAGGAACTCCGGCGAGAATGGATAAGCGTTCTCTGGATTTCAGTAAGATGGATGAGCAGTTCGGTGATGAAAGAGTTGTTCCCTTTTCTTTTTCCACGAATCCGGAGGATGTACAGATTGATCAGGTTTCCTGCTTCCTTACTTATACAAATGAAAAAACCCATGAAATTATACGTGCTAATCTGGATCGTTCTCCGATTTATGCCGGAATTATTGAAGGCACGGGACCGAGATATTGTCCTTCCATTGAAGATAAAGTGGTTAAGTTTGCAGATAAGGAACGACATCAGGTATTTATTGAGCCGGAAGGACTCCATACGAATGAAATGTATGTTGGTGGAATGTCTTCTTCCCTTCCGGAGGATGTGCAGCTTGCCATGTATCGGACAGTTCCGGGATTGGAGCATTGCAGGATCGTAAGGAATGCTTATGCCATTGAATATGACTGCATCAATCCGAACCAGCTCTATCCTTCTCTTGGATTTAAAGCAGTGGAAGGTTTATACAGTGGTGGACAGTTTAACGGAAGCAGTGGTTATGAAGAAGCAGCAGTGCAGGGATTTGTAGCCGGTGTGAATGCAGCACGATATATTTTAAAAAAGGATCCTTTGATTTTGGATCGTTCGGAAGCTTATATCGGAGTTTTGATTGATGATCTGGTAACAAAGGAAAACAGGGAGCCTTATCGTATGATGACCTCCCGTGCAGAATACCGTCTGTTGTTAAGACAGGATAATGCCGATCTTCGTTTACGGGAAAAGGGTTATGAAATCGGACTAATTACAGAAGAACAATACCGGGCACTTTTAATGAAGAAATCCCTGATTGAACAGGAAATTAACCGTTTGAAAAATGTATTGATTGGTGCTTCCAAGAAGAACCAGGAGTTTTTTGAAAGTCATAACAGTGCAACCTTAAAGACCGGCGTATCTCTTGCAGAATTGATGTGCCGTCCGGAATTAAGTTATGAAATTCTTGCAGAGATTGATCCGGAACGAAAAGAGCTTCCTGCAGATGTAATTGAGCAGGTGGAAATTGAAATTAAGTATGAGGGATATATTGAACGACAGCTTCGCCAGGTAGAGCAGTTTAAAAAGATGGAAAAGAAGAAAATTCCATCAGAAATTAATTATGATAATATTGAAAGTCTTCGTCTTGAAGCAAGACAGAAGTTGAAAGCCTTAAAACCTGTTTCGGTAGGACAGGCATCCCGGATTTCCGGTGTCTCCCCTGCAGATATTTCAGTTTTAGTTGTTTATCTGGAACAGTGGAAATATCATCATCCGGATAATTTAATAAATTAGATAGCATTTTTTAAAAGAAAAATGTGCTATATTATCATATGAGTGTCAAAAGTAAATTTTGCCACTCATTGATTTATCTTCATATTGTTTGTTTTATGGATATAGCCGGAAAATGGCAGATAGGATAATTTATGGACAACTGGGATTTATTGACGGATTCTTTAAAAGAATTTCATATTACTTTAACAAATGAACAGTTTCATCAATTCCAAAACTATTATGAATTGATGATTGAGTGGAATTCTTTTATGAATCTGACGGCAATTACGGAAATGGATGAAGTGATTATGAAACATTTTGTAGACAGTGTTTCATTGATTCAGGCTGTTCCGGATCTTGCAAAAAAGGATTATTCCTTAATTGATATAGGAACCGGTGCCGGTTTTCCCGGTATCCCTTTAAAAATTGTTTTTCCTGATCTGAAAATTACTTTACTTGATTCTTTAAATAAAAGAATTAAGTTTTTGAATCAGGTGATTCTTGATTTATCTTTAAATAATATTTCAGCAGTTCATGGTAGAGCTGAAGATCTGGCACAGCAAAAGGAATACAGAGAACATTATGATTTCTGTGTATCACGTGCGGTTGCAAATCTTGCTACTTTGTCGGAATATTGTCTTCCTTTTGTAAAGAAGAAGGGTTATTTTATTTCTTATAAATCCGAAAAAATAACAGAAGAGTATGAACAGGCTAAAAAGGCAATTAAGATCCTGGGTGGTACTTATAAAAATCAGGTAGAATTCTATCTGCCACAATCAGATATTTACAGAAATTTGTTTATCATTGAAAAGATAGATGTTACACCGAAAAAATATCCGAGGAAAGCGGGGTTACCTTCCAAGGAGCCAATTATTTAATTAATGATCATTGTTAATTTAATAATGTAAGTTTTTTTACTTTCCTAAAAATGGTTTTTAGTATATGATATATATAACTATAATTTGTAACTGTTCACAGGTCGAAGCATTTTTAAATCATTCTTGCATCGTCATTATTCAGAATAGTCACAATAAAGTCATAGATATACCAGATTTACATCTTTGTTTAAGCAGAAATTGATGGGAGAATATGATGGATACAAATGAGAATTCTGTTATCGATGATATATATTATACTTTTTTAAAGAAACGGAATGAATTAAATCGTCTTGTGAAAAAGAATCAGGAAGAAATTCAGGAAACAGAAGCACTTTTAAAATCATTGATGGAAACAGATGCGGATATGAAATATTTTTCTCCGCATAATACGGAGGATATTTATAAAAATGAAATTTCATCTGCAAAAGATAAGATCGAACATTTAATTCAGGAAAATGAGATGAGCATAAGCCAGATGGAAGAGCTGTCAAAGAAAATCGAGGAATTAAAGATTTTTAAAGATCAGGAAGCTCATCAAATTGAATTGTCTAATGCGTTACTTGATGTTCAGGAAATGGATCGCCAACGAATTGCAAGAGAATTTCATGATACTACAGTTCAAAACCTGGCTTATTTGATTCATGAAATTGAATTGAGTTCTTTATATATTGATAAAGATCCAATTCAGGCAAAGCTTGAACTTGAAAGCTGTTCAAAAAATTTAAGAGGAATTATTGATGAAATGAGGATGGTGATTTTTAATCTTCGTCCTATGTCATTTAATGATTTAGGATTTGACAGGTGTCTGGATGATTATATTCAAAATATGAAGGAATCTAATGCGGATATTTTATTTGTAACGGATATTGATGAAGTTTCTACGAAGATTTCTGAATACAGACTTTTGATCTTATTCCGGATGATTCAGGAAGCTATACAAAATTCGATTATTCATTCTAAATCGGATCGCATTGAGCTTTCTGTAAAGAATAAGGGAAATCAGTTGCTTGTTAAGATTCGGGATTATGGAATTGGTTTTGAAGATGGTAATAAAAAGGAAAATCATTTTGGTTTATCCATGATGCAGGAAAGAGCAAAAATTATTCACGCAGTATTTCAGGTTCATTCAGTTTTAAATGAAGGAACGGAAATAACCATTCAGGTTGCTGCAGATGAATAAGATGGGAGAGGAAAATTTTATGAGCACAAAAGTAATGTTGGTTGATGACCACGCTTTAATAAGAGAAGGAATTAAACAATTATTGGAATTTGATGGTTCAATTGATGTGATTGAACAGGCCAGTGATGGTGCTGAATGTCTTGAAAAGCTACAGCATGTACAACCTGATATTTTATTACTTGATATTAATATGCCCAACGTAAATGGAATTGAGGTTCTGGAAGAAATCAAGAAGAAAAATATTCCGGTGAAGGTTTTAATGCTGACTGTACATAGTGAGGTGGAGTATCTTGTTCAGGCTGTTGATATTGGAGCGAATGGTTATATTTTGAAGGATTCCGGATCAGAGGAATTAAAGAAAGCGATCCAGTCTGTAATGGAAGGAGATTCTTATATCCAGCCGAATCTGATTCCCTCTTTGAATTCCCGTCTGGTTAACCGGGATATTGATAAGGAGAAAATTGTTGCCTTAACTAAACGTGAAATGGAAATTCTGACACAGATTTCCGGAGGCATGTTTAATAAAGAAATTGCTGTGAATCTGAATATCAGTGAGCGCACGGTTAAAAATCATATTTCCAATATCTTTAAGAAGATTGATGTATCTGACCGTACCCAGGCAGCTGTCTTTGCAATCCGGAATAATATTGTGAAGCTGTTTTAGTTTTAAGTGATGGTTTGAGTTGCCATGCATATGAGAAAATGATCCAGTGGATCATTTTTGAGTATTGTGTTGAATTGAATAAGTGATAAAAAGACGATATATTATAATTTATATATCGTCTTTTTCATACTTTTTATTCGTTTATTAACAGAAGCATGTTTATGTAGTTTAAGCTGTCTTATCATTTCTGGATTCCATGAAGGATGTAAAGGTAACATATTTGTCAATCCGGTTTCCTATGATGGCAACTCCTTTTCCCATCGTAAATGCGGCAATGATTGTACCAATACCAAGTCCCATAATGTGTCCAAGACAGAAGTAGGTCATGCATGCTGTAATGAGTAGACAGATCACATCGAAGCAGATCTTGATTCCGGAATATGGCTTGTTTAAGATTTCTGCAAGTTCACGTGGAAATAAATCAGTTGGAACAATTGGTAATTTGCATCGGTTGGATAATGCAATGCCAAAGCAGATGATAATATAACTGAGTGCAAAGTATAAGATTCTTAAGGGAATGGTTAATGGCAGCTTCGTGATCCATAGCTCATGCAGATCCATCATCAGTCCAAAGAAAAATCCTACTACGAAACTAAATAAATAAGATGGAACAAATTTCTTACGGAGAATCATCAGGAGTGCAACGAGTGTACCCTGAAATAGATAGGTCCATGTTCCAAGCGTTAATAGTCATAAATCATTCATACTCGTCTTTAGAAATAAAATATTCTAGGAATATCTATTAGCAGCGTTTAGCCGTTCATAGCTGAACGAGACACAATCGAACCCGGATGGTTGGTTGGGTCGTCTGCGTCAGTAATTAATATTTTATGCGGATACTCTTAGAATATCTTGTTTCTGGATAACAAGTATAGATGGTTTATGTCTGATATTTGAAGCAGTTTATTCTTTCAAATAATCAACGATATTTTTTGTGTTGCCTTTTATCGTGGTATAAATTGGTGTAGATTAGTGAATGAAAGCCTTATATAATCAATGTTGTTGCTTTGTTCGCTATTTTATTGGTTGTTGTAAGTTATTGCACCTGTCTAATAAGTCATTTTATATTGTTCTGAATATGGGTGTTGATTTTCTGTTGATTTTTCCTGGTTCTGTACCGCACAAAGCAACACCAGCAGACAAAGCACCCGGAGGGGGATATGCCGCCGCACTTTCAAGCCGGGGGAGTAGCTTGAGTACCCCGAAAAAGTAAAAGGGTTTTCTATCCATATTTTTTGTCTTTTCCGTCTCTCTCCCATCGGGAAAAAATCAACAGGGCAAACCGCAAGACGAAAAGACGCAAAGACGAAAAAGACAATACCCTCGTGCAAAGACAAAGCAGACGATAAAGACAGTAAAGACGCAAAAGACAGTACGCCAACGCACAGCAAACACAATATATAGTGATTTATAAGAATAATAAGTTTTTTAGCACAATATCTTGTGTTTTATTTTCGAGATACCTCTTGACAAAACGATGTTTCTCTGATATACTATATATGCAAACGAAAGATTGCATTAACTGAATACCGTAAAAACATTTAGAATGTTCTTTATCGGTGACACACAATATAACGAGGTTTAATAACCGACATACTCCCTACAATTCCGCAAGAATTGATATTGTGTGATTTATAGCCGCTAAAGTTTAGTTGATTGTTATACTGTCGAGGAGCATATAGCACATTAACTGATTGAGCCATTGTTGGTTTTGTCAGTTGATGTGCTTTTTTGTTTGCCAAATTTCAATCGGAAAGGAGCAAACACCGTATGACGGAAGCAGAAAAAATTGAATTTGAGAAAGAGATTAGACACAAGATTTTGTTAGAACGCAGAGCCGCTAAAGCCGAGTGGAGACGAAATAACAAAGAAAGCATACGAAAGTCTAATCAAAAGTATTATGCCAAGAAAAAGGCAGAAAAAGAGGGGGTGCAAGCAAATGAGGAAAGAAACAATTGATATGAGTCAGCCTATTTTTCAACCGATTAAACAGGCAGTAAAGACAACCGGGTTGTCAGAATGGTATTTGAGACAGGCGTTGAAAAATGGCACTCTGCCCCATATCCGCACAGGCTCAAAGGTGCTTGTGAATGTTCCCCGATTGCTTGCAGAGCTGGACGAACAATCGAGCCATAGCCCGATTCAGTTGTAAAGGGGGGAAACATGAGTGGAAAACAGTTTGAAAATATCCTGTTTCGCTGATGTTCCCTATGAACCTCCGAAATGGCTTTGTAAGCCCTATTTTCCCATCGGAAAATTGACGCTGGTTCAAGGAGACCCCGGCTGTGGCAAAACCGCTTTTCTCTGTAAAATAGCGGCACTCACTTCTAAAGGTGGGCAGTTGCTCGATAGCACCGTAGCTCAAGGAAATGTGCTGATTTTATCTGTTGAGGACGATTCCAGCACCCTCCGAGGACGAATTGAAGCGTCCGGTGGTGATGTGAGCAAGTGTTATTTCATCGAAGAAGCCTATGCCGTAACATTTGTACACGAGGGATTGCAAGCCGCTATTCAGCAGACACAGGCAAAATTGGTTGTATTCGACCCGATTCAGAGCTTTTTCGGAGCGGAGATTAACACGAATTTGAGCAATCAGACACGCCCCATTTTGGCGTATCTCGCACAAGTAGCCAAAGAAGAAAGCTGTGCTATCGTTCTATTGGCACATATGGCAAAAGCCAAAGAGGGAAAATCAAATGTGTTACGAGCTTTGGGAAGTGTAGATATTCCCGGAGCGGCACGAAGCGTATTACAGATTGGCAGAAGCCCCTCCGACAACAATCAAGTTGTTGTTTGTCATGTAAAAAGTTCAAACGCTCGTAAAGGCGATTCTTTCACTTATGCAATCGGAGACAAGGGCGGTGTAACCATCGGGGAATATACACAGCTAACCGCAAATGACCTTGATACAGCAAGTACAAGAGCGGCGAGCGGTATTCCATACGAGGACGAGCCTGTTGTGAGGATTGCCCGACAGCTTATGGAGGAAAATACCTTTATCGGCTGTATCGGCTATAACACATTGACAGAGATTGCAGAGCGATTGTTAGGTCAATCTCCTTATGTCAACGGAAAGGGTTGGCAATCCGCTTTTAAGCGTATGCAGAGGGAATTGTACACAAGAGACAAGATTTCTGTGGGGTTTGATGTTAAGAAAGCCGAAAGCGATTATACGCTTTTGGGAGAACGCAAGGAAAAAGGCGAAAAGCAAGTCAGAGGTATTTCCCTCCGAAAGCAAAGCCCGATTGACCTTGACGCACTTTTAGGAAAGGACGAGGAATAATGGAAAATTCACTTACTGTAAAGTCAATGGCAGACGCATTGACAGAGGATAAACACAAAAACGGTTCAAAGTCAAAAGTTTATAAAGCACTGGCAGATGAACACAAAAACGAGGAAATAAGCCTATCTATCAGAAATAAGGCAACCGCATTGAGAGAAGCTATCAATGCCCCGAAGGTCAATCTGACAGACACAGAGCAAGTGAAAGAGCGAGCTTTTATGTATCTTGAAGCCTGTGGGCTTGCTTCCTGTTTCCCCTCTGTAATGGGCTTGAGTGGGGCTATGGGCTGTTCTCGACAGAACCTAAATCAATGGTTACTTGCACACCCCGGACACCCTACAACAGATTTTATTGCAATGGTAAAGGATTTAATGGCCGATGTGCTGACAGACGCAGCTTTGTATAATCACGCAAATGCTGTACAGACGATTTTCACGCTGAAAAATCACTTTGACCATGCCGACAGGGTGGAAATTGCCCCTGTTGTTCATAATCCGTTGGGCGAAAACGAGTTTAACGCCGAGGAAATTCGCAAGCGTTATATGCTCGATGTAGCAGAGGAGGACGAAAATGGGACGGATTAAAACACGATGGTTTTATACCGAGCTGGTAGAACACTATTTGCGAATGGCGGTTAGGTATGAAGTTGTATCAAAAGCAAGCTCCCAGCGTTGGTTCGACATTACCAAAGATTGGATTGCAAATTTATCTGATAAAGATAAAGAATTTATCCGATTTGTGTTTGATAAGCAATTTTTCAGCACCGCAGAGGGCTTGTATTGCTATCAATGCAAAGATGATATGTTTCTCAAGCGTGTTCGTTTGGCAGAGCTTGAAAAGGATTTTGCCCTTAAATGTGGGCTGATTGGCGAAGACAGTACAGGCGATAACGCCCTGTCAGAATAAAGGAGGAAATGAAAAATGGCTATGAACACAAACAATATCAAGGATTTTGAAAGAATCCAAACCAGTATTCAAAAGTCTCGTGCAGAATGGGAAAATGGTTCAATCAAGCCCAATAAGGTGGACACTTACGCCGGGATTTGGGAGAGCATGAACAATTATCGCTTTTTCATTCAGAACGAACACAAGGACAGCTACAACGAATTTGACAGATTGGGCAGTCTCTATAACCCGGCTGTGGTTGCACGAGAAAAGAGCCGATTTGACGATGAATTTGGAAAGCTGACTGCCGTTGCAACCGCCACTTTCCGAAAAATGATTACTGATTTTACGGAGAGCCGCCACAATAAGGTTACTACCATGCTTCGCACAGCTCCTACCGAGAGCATGAAAAATCTGTTGGAAACGCTCAAAATGCGTGATGATTTGGACGCTGTGGAGTTATACGACATTATGCCGCTGTTCTACGAAAATTATCACGCTATGCGAGCTTTACAGGCAATTAGCCGACAGAACGGTATTACCCTTATTGCCCCGGTGCAAATGGACGCTTCCACTATGCACCAAACCATTGACAGAGCCGCCGAATACCTTTTAGGGGCGTGTGATGAAATGTTCAAGCCCAAGAGCATGACCACGCATTATAACGATTTTTTCACCGTCAATGAAGCAGAAAAAGGCAAGATTTATTCACCTGTATATGCTGACATTGTGGCGGTTCTTGATACTGTACCACAGTTACAGGATTTCAAGGCAAAGAAAACCGCTCTTACCCCTCTTGAGAAAACAAGGGTTGATTGGTATTTCCACGATGTACCCGAAAATGCCAATAAGACACAGCTTGCACAGCATACAAAGGCGGTCATGGAGAAGCACCCGGAAGATGTGGCACTTTTGAAGCTGTCTCAATATGCCGAATATGTTGAGATTGTCGAAGCCGCACAGGACAGCGAATAAGCACAGGGAGGGTCGATTATGCGTTGCATGAATCGAAATAAGATAAGATTTTTCTATGCTCTGTATGAGGGTAGAAAACCCATAACAGACGAATGGGGAAATACCACAGGCGAATACGAAATAAAATACGGCAATCCGACAGAGTTTCATGCCAACATTTCCCCGGCGATGGGCGAGACGCTAACCCGACAGTTTGGCGATAGCGTGTCTTATGACAAGATTATTGTCATGGACAATGACGCTCCCCCCGATTGACGAATATTCGGTGTTGTGGATTGACAAGCTCCCACAGCTTAACGAGGACGGTACTACCGACACCCCACATGATTATATCGTTCAGAGGGTCGCAAAGGGCTTGAACAGTATCTCGATTGCTGTGAGCAAAGTAACCGTAAGCAATTAACAGGCAACAAGGAAAACGCCCTTACCCGAATATGGGCGAGGGCGTAATTCTTTATTGTATCAATTCACATTCAACCCATGTTCCGGCACTTAAACACTCGCCCTCAAAGGTGATTGTATCTCCAACATTGACAGTTTTTAATGATTCCTCTTGCTCTTTTTCAAATTCAGCATAGAAAAAGACGATTGTATTGTCAATTCTGATTTCCATTGTCAGAGTTGCACCGCCTGTGAGGTTGAACAATCCTCCAGTAGCCATACCGTTTATTTTGGCGGTTACTCGATAACGATTGTTTTTATAGGTATCATCGGCTCTTAACTCGTTTGCTTTATAAGCACGATATATTTCCTCATAGGTTGTAGAAGTATCTACTTTTTCGGGTTCAGTTGTTTCCGGCTCTTGTGTAGGCTGTGAAGTGGTATTTGTTTCTTGTTCGGTTGTAGGTTGCTGTGTTGTATCTGTTTCGTGGGATAGCTTATCTATCTTTTCGACTTGCTCAAATCCGCACCTATCGCATTTTTTAACAATTTCCCCATAGAGTGTTTCAGTTGGTTCAGTGCGTGAGACTATTCGCATATCGTGTCCGAGCGGGTCTATTTCCTCCGATTTCGTTTCAGCACACAGGGAACAATAGTATGTTACAAAACCGGGGATTTCACAGGTTGGAGCGGTTTTATCCTCCTCAATCCATTCGTGATTGCAAGAAATAGCACCCCAGAAAAAGCCGATAGCCCAAAACAAAACAAAGGCAGATAGAGCGACTATCCCCCATTTCTTTTTAGGCTTTTTCATAATCAACTTTACGACAAAGCCTATTAGAGAAATGAAGAATGTTACAATAGCAAGCAATAGCAATAATACAAAAATATCGTCCATATTATGCCCCCGACTATTGCTCGTTTGTCTGAGCGACTTTCAAATCGTTAGAATCAATAACGACTTTGTTACCGTCAGGGAACACAAAAGACAAGCAACTTTCTGTGTATTCAGCGACTTTCACGAGGTCAGCCGCCGAAAAACTGTCTCTATAAAATTTGTTACTCAAGGCTTGTTTACTGATACCCAAATAAGCGGCAAGTCCTGTATGGTCTTTTCCGCTTAGATTTAACAATGCCTTTACTTTGGTAGATACTGCCATATTATTTTACCTCCATTCGCTGTACTTTACCATAGGTAAAGTATAACACATTTGATTATCCAAGTCAAGAAAAGCGAAAATAAAATAATCAAAAAAGTTATCAAAAGGTATTGACAAATTAACCTCTTTCGTGTATCATATAATCATAAACGAAATGTAAATACACAAAAGCAAAATTCAAGGAGGTTTTCATTATGAAAATGACAATAGCACAGTTGCGAGAAAAAGCCGTTTATCAGCTTGCAGAACGCAAGAACCCAACACCAACGGAACAGGATATAAAGGACGCAAGGCGAACAATGAACAGTTTTTACAGGTTGTGCGGATTAGATGAACAGCTCTTATATTTAGAGAATGACGAAAGAACGCACGACAAGCCGTACACATTGGAAAAAGCCGCAAAGCGTGATAGATGGCTTGACAGATTAAACGCCATTTTTCAGAAAGAGTACAACGCTCGATTGGTTTATTTTGGTTACTGTCCTACCATTTGCGAAAACGGTACAACACAGGATTTATATTTGAGACATTTCTATAATTAAGGAGGATTTGACGATGAACATTAACGACATTATGAAAGAGCTTGCACAGTATAAGCGTTTACAGGACGAGACAGCCGCCATTATTGAGGGGCTGACAGACCAGCTCAAAGAGTACATGACAGCAAACCAGCTCGACACGCTGACCGGGGACGAACACAAAGCTACATATAAAATCGTCACCAGCTCCCGAATTGATACCACAGCACTTAAAAAGGCAATGCCGGAAGTGGTTACAGCTTACACCAAAACCACAGAGACACGCCGCTTCACATTCGCATAAGGAGGTAAATATTATGTTTTGGATTTGCTTAATTCTGTTTCCGTTCATGGTATTAGCGGAATTGTTGAAGAACACAAAATAAAAATAGCCCTTATCTAACCGCCGCCACAGCATGATAGAAAAGAGCTATATACCCGGAGCGGGTACAGTGTTATTTTACTCTATCCGCTCCACTTTTTCAAGAGAGGAGGCTATATAAATGGCATCATACACAGCGAGAAAGAACAAAGCCGGGGAGATTGTCAGCTATCAAATAAAGGTCACACGAGGGCGTGACAAACTCACAGGCAAGCAATTAACCCCATTTACTACCACATACACGCCGCCCGATGGGTGGAGCAAGCGAGCTATTGAGCGTGATTTAGTGCGTTTCATGGGTGAATTTGAAGCCGCTTGCAAGCGTGGGGAAATCCTCACCAAAGAGGAGCAAAAAGCCCTTGCAGAACAGCAAACCAAACAGGAACAGCGAGAAAAGGCAGAAGCCGAAAGCAAGCCCACATTTAACCAATATGTGGAGATATTTCTAAAGGACAAAGCTGTAACGCTGTCCCCGACAACAATTCAGAATTATAGAAAAGGCTTGAAGCGTTCTGCCGAAGTTTTCGGAGAAATGAAGCTGGAGGACATAGACCACATTATGATTAAGCGGTTTATAACCGATTTACAAGGACAACAGCGAAGCCGAAAGAACGAAAAGCCGCTTGCACATGGTACAGTCGGAGGATATTACACCATTTTGCACACGCTTTTTGAAAGTGCCGTTGATGATGAAATTATACCAGCTAACCCGATGGCAAGAGTAAAGAAGCCAAAGCCACGCAAAGACGAAATCAAAAAAGAGCCTGTTTGTTACAGCGAAAGCGAAGTTGATTATATCATACAGTGCTTAAACAATGAGCCGCTAAAGTGGAAAGCTCTAATGCTCTTTATGATTGACAGCGGTTGCCGCCGTGGAGAGGTTGCCGGGTTGAAATGGTCGGAGGTCGATTTTAAGACAGGAAAAGTCAACATTTGCCGAAATGCTCAATATACCCCGGAAAAGGGTGTTTATATTGGTACACCGAAAAGCAATCAGAGCCGAACAATCATTATAAATGAGCCTGTTTTGCAAGTGCTGAAAGAATGGAGACGGCAACAAACATTGTTGTTTTTCGGACAGGGCAAGTCAACCGATGGTTTTTGCTTCACTCAAAACGAGGGCGAATTGATGAACCCGAACACCATTACAGGCTATATTAGAGATTTTGGAAAGCGTTACAAGATTAAAGGCTTGAAGCCCCACGCATTACGCCACACAATGGCAACAATCAGCATTGCCAACGGTGCGGACATTGTAAGCGTTTCTAAAAGGTTGGGGCATTGTAACCCCTCTGTGACGCTCAACATTTACAGCCACGCAAACGAGGAAGCCCAAAGAAGAACGGCGGCAACATTAGCCGAAGCCCTGTACAGCAACAGAAAACAAGCATAATAGGAGGATAGCACCATGAAAGAAAATACTGTTAGAGATTACGAAATCGAAGCCTTGAAGCTCAAGAGCCTTTTAACCGTTATCACTGGATTTGACCCGGACAATAACGAAGCACTCCCGGAGGTGCTGGAGGTTGCAAAGATGGCAAAGGACATAGCCGAAACGCTGTATTGTGTAATAGCTGATAAAGCGATATAGAGCAATTAAAGCAAGAGCCGCCCGGATTCGTCCGGGTGGTTTTCTTTTGCCCTCATACGGTCACAGAGCCGCCGAAACGGTACAAGGCACAAAGACACCATGAACAGAATAAACACCAATACAGGGCAACAGAGAGCTTCACAGGGGCGTTATCTTGCGTTTACAAGCTCATGTTTACACGAAAAAAGGATTTTTTACACGCTTTTATCTGTTTCCCGGTGGTATTTGTCTATCTGTCTTTACTGTCTTATTTGTCTTTTGCGTCTCAAGTGTCTTTTCGCGACAGGGTTGTCTTTACTGTCTTTGCGTCTAATTGTCTATACATAATGACAGCGGACAAAAAAGACATAAAAAACGGTTAGAAATTATCTGCTTTTCTTTTCGCTCCAATCACCACAGCGAGCAAAGCACAGGGGCTTGTTATTTCCCGCTTTTGTAGTGATTTTATAATGCTCTGTTGATTTTCTGTTGATTTTTCAAGCTGTTGCATACGCTCAAAGCACAGCAAAAAGCCAGAAAAGCCTGTAAAATCAAGGGTTTTCAAAAATCACAGTTTATTTTTTCAAAAAATTTGTTTATTACATCATTACATTTGTTTTTTTGGATTATTTATCATATCATATTTGCTAATATATTTAATCTTTAAGATCATTTATTCATATATAAATTGTAACTGTTCAGTACCTTCACAGTTACGATGCAAAATCCATTCCAAATCGGCTTCGCCGATGAGATTTTGCATTACTGAATCATTTTCTTACGGTCTCAGCAGTAAATGCTTCGACCTGTACT
>Ga0129315_1000565_pt1 | contig 27100 bp, 14 predicted proteins | sample Cm827metagenome_FD_94432 | JGI IMG/M metagenome (GOLD analysis project Ga0129315, IMG submission 94432) | Eastern black-and-white colobus group fecal microbial communities from Wisconsin, USA - Cm827 metagenome | ecosystem: Host-associated > Mammals > Digestive system > Large intestine > Fecal... | reverse complement strand
TCCTAACCGCAGATAGTAATCACATCGAATCATATCACATAAAATACCTCCTTCTGCAAAAGTTATTGCAACAGATTTCTCTATTTCATAACTTTTTTGTTGCGTTAAGTTTTTCAATTAAAGGACTTTTCCCTATCATGGTTCCTATTATAATCTCCATGGTGTCCGATAAACACCCCTTGCACCTTTAGGCTTGCTTCTCATTATCGCCCATATAATTCATGCAATGCATCGACTTCCTGTTTCATGCGTTCTACCACGCTGCTCGGACTTAATATCTTCACTCCTGTACCAAGTGCAAATACCCAACCGAAAAATTGACTACTGATTGCCACATTCACATTTACTGTGAAATGTTTATTATCTATTGGAGAAATGATGATGTCCTTTCCAAATCTGTCTATCACCACTCCAACCAATTCATTAGAAAATTGCATACGCACATTCTCTTCCTCTCCACCAAACATGCCAAAATTTTTCTTGGCATAAGCAGCAAGGTTGAATTGCTTAAAATACTCCTTACCTTCCCTTTTATCTTCGATGATAGTCAGTTTTCGCATTTTATCTACACGGTAATGCTTGATTTTCTCAGCTTGTGCGTCATATCCGACTAGATAATAATTTTCATCGTCCCATGTTAATGCCCAAGGACTCACTTCATAAAACTGCCCGTCATGCCGTAATTCCATCTGCTTTTTTATATTCCATTGGAAGTACTGAAAACGTATCTTATGATTGGTTGCGATTGCTGAATGTATTGCATCCACATTATAATAAATACTCTCATTCATTGTCTTAATACGCCCAGCAACTACAACCTGTCTTTGAAGCTGTGCTGCTTCATATCTACTGGCAAAGCTCTCCAGCTTTTTAATCAGCTCATGCGATTTCTTTGCAGTAATAAATTTAGATGATTGAATTGCATCTACAAGTAATTTAAGCTCTGCTATTTCAAATTTCTTTTTTCCAACATGGTAATAATAACTCCTGCCACGCTGCTCTCCAAGAATATCTATCCCCATATCACGCAATACATTAAGATCATCATACAGACTTTTCCTGTCCGCTGTGATTTCATAATGTTCCAGAGCATTTTTTATATCCTGCAAAGTCATTGCGTGTTCATCGTCTGTGTTATTTATCATGATTTGCGCTAAATAATACAGTTTTAATTTCTGGTTTGTCCCCTTCGGCACAATATCCGCCCCCTTTGATAAAATATCGCCTATATTTTACCACATTTGTATAACATAGGAAATATTATAGGACAGCTTTATCCTTTACGGTCGTTCCCCATCATGCCTGCAATTATCATAAAACCGGCAAAATAAGCAACAATGCTTGCAAAACTTTTTATTTCCTATGGACTTCCACATCCAATAATACAATCTGTTCATCATATCCGCTTCCTTTTCTCTTTCTGATTCAATTATAAAATCTATAGTGTCCAATAAAAACCCCTACGAAAAAAGCTCGCAGATCGGTATTTTCAAACCAACCTACGAGCCATTTTCTATTCTGCCGCTTCCAACACTAATCCGGCATATTCTTCATCACTTACGTTTCCCAGCTTTCCTGCCACACGCACAGACAATTCCATAAGCTCATCATCGTCGATATGCTTCATAGCCTTGTGAATGTCCTCAATTACTTTTGTTCTGCTGTCACTCTGGAAAATACATATCAAATTTGTTTCTTCTACCGTAAATGGATTATTCATATTCCTATATCTCCTCTCTGTTCGTTTTTTTCGCCTTTTCCTGCTCTTTGGAATCTTTCTTGCCCTGTGCCACTTCCTTCTGCTTGGCTGCAAGCCGCTCCTTTAAGGAAGTACGAGCCTGCGGATTTTCCACCTGTTCTTTCTTTTCTTCCTCACGATTGAATTTCTCCACGCCATTGTTGAGCCTGTCATCAATCATGTTATAATTCTGCTCCTCCAGCTCCTCGATCTTGGCAAGCGGTTTATACTCAGCCAGCTTTGCAAGCAGTTCTTTTGCCTGTCTTTCGCTGTCCTCGTCCGTCCCTTCCTCTATGGCAGTCTGCAAGAAATCCCGAAGCGGTTCAATATTGCCATTTCTTATATCATCTGCAATCATAAGTACCTGTGCTTCTCTGTCTGATACTGTATCAGCATATCCATACGGATCAATGTCCTGAGATAACTGGTCAAGCTCTGCCGCAAGTGTCTGTATCTTCTGCTCTTTTGTCTCCATATCAATTACATCTTTCTCCGGATATGCTGCAATCAGCTTTTTAATTGCATCCTGCACCTTGGGTGTGTCACGAAGTTCCGGTGTGTAATTCAGGAAATCCACATCAATTCTCTTGCCACTTACAATGTCTGCCTGCTCATCTTCCCATTCTTCAGTCCCCTCGATATGCATATTGACACCAATCGAAGGAATCCCATTCATACGGGAAGGATCAATGGCATTATAGAGTTTCATTGCTTCCTCAATCGTTTCAATGCCCTCATGGTATTCGCCAATATTATGAAATTCTCCACACTCCGCAACTGTAAATGTGATATGGACTGTCTCCGGCTCAATCACAGGTTCTTTTTCCAATTCAGAAAGTACTTTTTCTTCTGATGCAAGTGCTTTTTGTTCCTGCACCACTTCTCTCCCCTGTGTGACAAGCTGATTGTTGATCTGTTCCTGCTGTGCCTTCTCCTGCAGGTAAGTTTCCACCTCCGGCAGATATGTCTCCAGCGTTCCGGTTTTGCCCTCTGTAATCGGGTTAATATCTACCTGAATACCTGCTATGTAAATGCTGTCCTCATGTAGCATATTGAAAAGGTCATCTTCTCTGGTTGAGCCTGTGTATTCCACAACTACATCCAAATCCGAATTTTCCTGCTCAATACCTCTGCATCGGCTTCCGGATACCACCACATCAACAATCTGTGCATCCAGTCCATACTCGTCTATCTGCGACTGCACATACGCATATACCGTCTTTTCAATATCATCTGCACTCTGTCCGTCAAGACTATGAAACAATTCTTCCGTCCTTGCCCGGAAATCTGCAACCACATCCGGATTGTTCTCTCTAAATTCTGCCTGCTTTGCTTCTAAATCTGCCTGTTCCACTTCCTCGGCTTTCTCCGAAAGTTCCACAAAATCAACAATCTCTGCTTCGGAACCTGCATACACTTCACCCTGCAAATATTCGTCACGATAATACTGCTCTGTAACCGCTGAAAACCTCGGTTCTTTCAAATCCGCAATCACCATATCCATTGCACGCTGAATCGTAATATCCGGATTGTCATAGACACCGCCATCCAGCAAATGATACTGCTCATCCAGAATGGAATAATCATATCCCTCCTCACATTCGTGCATCAGGATATAACGGTCTGCGATATGAACCGCAAGCTCCGTCTCTATCTCATTTTCCTTGCCCTCCAGTGTCAGCATGAACTTCGGCAGTTCTGTAAATCCAAAAGAATCTACAAAGTGTGCGCTGTTTTCTCCGTTCTCATGTAATACCACAATATCGCTGACAGAAAGGGAATGAGCCTTGTAGTCTGCCGGATGGTCAATATTAAGCTTTGTATAGATTGCTTCCAGTGTTTCCGATTGCGTCCGTCCCTGCAATTCTGCCAATTCGCCCAAATATACCAGTTTATAATTTTCCGGCAATACCGCATCAAAATTGTCTTTGGTTATTCCCATACGCTTCAGGCTTTCCGTTCCCTCAAAGCGGAACTTGTCCAGTTCGGGATTATCCTTTAACTGGTAAATACCGTATTTATCGGTATTTCCATATAAAAGCAGTGCTTCCCTGTTGGAATTACTCTCTGTAAGTTCTTCCTGCATCATGAGAAGTTTCCGTTCATTCTGCCAGTCCCCTTTTTCTATTCCGCACATTCCATCATGCTCTAAAATCTGTTTTCTATCAGCTACAGCACTCTCGGAACCATCCGTATGCAAAAGATACACAGGCAAGTCATGGTCAAATAGTTCCAATGCCCTCTCCTGCGTCAGCGGAAGCATTTCATTCCACGTATAGCCATATTCCTGCATTTCGGATATGCTGACCATGCTATCCGGAAGTGCGTCGATTTCTGCCTGTGCATCAATCATTGCTAATGCGACATCCTGATTTCCATCCACTTCCTGTGCATAGATATGTTCTGCAAGCTCCCTTGTTTTCTCCATATCCCCCAGCTTATACGCATAATTCACAATCAGATTTCTTTCATCATCGGAAAAGGCAGGCTGTCCATGCTCCAACCGGTTAATGATATGCTCTGCCTGTTGCATGACAGACAATTCCTCCGCATCCGTCAGACCTGCATCAAAATCGTATTCATAATCCCAAAAGTCCGGCATATTTCCATTTAATTCCTTACTACTGGACGCAAGTAATGTGATTTCCGCTCCCTGTTTTTCCATATATGAAAGGTAATTGCCATCCCATTCTTTTTCATCAAGAGAAGCCATATCTTTAAGCATTTTTCCGACATCATCCCTTAACATATTTGTGATTTTCAAAACCTCCCATTCGCTTTCAAAAATGGAAGCGAACTTAACAACCACATCATCGGCATTGATCGGCTCCATTGCCTTATCATAGACCGCCTTTCTCTCCTTCATATCAATCAGCTCATCTGTATCCGTGTTATAACGCACATCCAGATGATACTCTCCGTACTCTCTGGAATCCTGATTGCCGATTTCCGTTGTCCATGCACCCCTGCTTTCCAAATATGCCTGTATGCTCAACTTGTCATCGTCTGTCATTTCTGACAATGCCTGCATCAGTTCCGGTCTGTCCATGCCATATACATCAAGCAGACTGAACTCTGAAAGGTCAGTATTCTGTATGAGGAGAATACTTTCCTTTGTCTGTTCCTGTGATACTTCCCTGTTCCTTTGTAATTCCTGTAATTGTTCCTCTATCCCGGTAATCAACTCCGAAGCTGTCCTGCGTATCGTATCCATGGAAGATCTAAGTTCTTTGGTATCTCTTCCGCTGCTCCAACCTGCAATATACCCAAAAGAATAATCAGAGGTATCTATACCAAAATGCTGGCAAACAGTGTATGCCACACTCTCCGCTTCCACCTCTTTGGTATTGCGGTCTTTTCGCATTTGCTCATCCTGCTCCACTTCCTTACTGTGCAGCTTAGAATGAGCCACCTCATGGATCATGGTCTTTAATGTCTGGCTCTCGCTCATGTTTTCCTGTACCGCAATCCGCTTTGCTTCCCTGTCATAATAGCCTTTGGAATCTCCGGCTATCTCCTCCAGTTCAATCGGTACTGGTGAAATGGCTTCTACTGCACGAATCATATCCTGATACCCTTCCACATCTGAAAGAAGCTCATGTGCGGCAAGCTCCGGTATCGGTTTTCCGTCCGTCTGAGCCACATCGAAAACGGACACCGCACGGAATGCCGGAATTGTTATCTCGACTTCCTCTTTCTGCGGATTTCCGTCCTTATCAAGCAACAACTCTTGTGTGACCGGATCAATCTTATCTCTCTCCTCTTTGATTTTATAGGGTGCAGGTGCAAGGATACGGATTGCCTTTTCCCCTTTATTTACATGACGCTCAAAATTCTTCTGCCAAGCCTTGTATCCGGCCACTAACGTAGCGTCAGGCTTTTGCATCGCAATTAAGAGTGTGTTGTTGAAACTATAATTATGAAATTTTGACATGGTGGCAAGATAATTCCGGTAACTATCGCTGTTGAATAAGTCCTGCAATCCCTGCTCCAGTTTGTCCGTAAGCTCCTGCACACGCTGTTTTTCTGTATTATTGTCTCCCATAAATGACCTCCATTTTGTACGATAAAAGGCAGCCACCACTGACTGCCTTTACATCAACTGCTATAACATTTTTAATAATCCTGCTTTTATTCCCAACCCGAATAGTGCTGACAGGTTGGGAATAAAGTTGGGAATAAAACTTTTTTTATAAAATCTGATCTTTCCCCTTTGCCTTATCCACTGCATCCCTTCCTGCAGGTGTCCCGGACACCCTTGCCTTCATTGCTGCGAGCCTTTCTTGCAATGAAGTCCGTTCTGCTGGTCGGTCTGACAGCTTATTATCCGTAACCGTTTTTCCAAGATTACTCTGCCTTGCTGGCATATCCGCAACCTCATCCCCTTTTTCATCCACCGACTTCACATCTTCCTGTGGTTTTTCCGGTTCTGTGGCTTCGTCATCCATGCCAATCGCATCATCTCCTTTTTCGTCCATGTTAAGCAGGGCATTAAGTTCTGCAAGACGTTCCAGTTTCTCGGAAAGCTCTGCTTCCTGCTGAAACGGCTTGTCTACTTCTGCTTTTGCTGTTTCAAGCTGATGTTCCACATTAGAAAGTTTCGTCTGTGCCTCTTCAAGCTGTGCCGGCATTGCTTCCAACGCATTGTTGATACGGGTGATATTGCCGAGCGGATCAGTGCCGACTTCCATCGGATGGCTCATGGCTCCTTTGACATTCATTACAAATTTATTGTTGAAAGAATCAAAGGTTACATTCAACTTAAATCCAAGATATTCCCCTACATCCGCACTAGCATTGATGCCTTTGATTTCCTTACACATGGCTATGATTGCAGTTCCAGCTTCCTTCTTATCGGTGTATAGCTTTCCGCCCACCTGCATAAAGAACTGCTCCTTATCCTCCGGCTTATTTTTCGCATATTTTTCCATATCAGCGGTAAAACCTTCGATACGCTCCTTGAAAATGGCGATCTGATGCGGATAATGCTGTGTGATGTTATCCTCCAGCCTGTATTTCTGACTGGTATGGTTTGCCTTCATCAGTTTCAGCTTCGATACCTGAATATCGAGATCCATTTTTTCTTTTATGTAAGGATTACCTGTGGCAAGTGCCTTGACCTCTGCATAGGAAAGTGCCGCTTCATCCACATCCTCACAGCTTCGTACCGGAGATTTACTGGTCATAATCTGTCCGATGAATTTCTGCTTATTCTCAATGAGCTGCCACGAATAACTGTCAAACGTACCTTCCGTAACATAACGAAATATCTTGACCTTATCATTCTGGTTGCCCTGTCGTAAGATTCTTCCCTCCTGCTGTTCAATGTCAGAAGGACGCCAAGGCACATCCAAATGATGAAGTGCAATCAGTCTGTCCTGCACATTCGTACCGGCTCCCATTTTGGCGGTGGAACCTAATAAAAAACGAACCTGTCCGCTTCTTACTTTTGCAAACAGCTCCGCTTTCCTTAGTTCTGTATTAGCATCATGGATAAATGCGATTTCATTCTCCGGTACACCTTTTTCCATGAGCTTATTTTTTATATCCTCATACACATTGAAAGTGCCATCGCCCTTCGGTGTCGATAAATCACAGAAGATCAACTGTGCGGACTTCTGCTCTTTGGTATCCTGCCATATTTCATAGGCTTTCTCCACACAGGTTGCCGCTTTGGAATTTTCCTCATCCGGAAGCATATCATTGAGTAATCTCTGATCAAGCGCCAGCTTTCTTCCGTCATTGGTAATCTTTAGCATGTTGTCCTCGTATGGCTGTACCTGCCTGTCCCGAACTGCTTCGGCACGTTCCGCTAGAGACGCTACCATATCTTTCTGGAACTCGCTCGGCTTTAGAACCACATTTTCATATTCTGCTTCCGGCACAGGAAGTTTTAACATATCCGGTGTCTGAATGTCCGCACTCTCCTTAAAAAGTGCAATCAGCTCCGGCAGATTGAAAAACTTTGCAAATCTTGTCTTTGCCCGGTATCCGGTTCCTTCCGGTGCAAGCTCTATGGCAGTCTGTGTTTCCCCGAAAGAAGCCGCCCATGCGTCAAAATGTCCCAGTCCCAGCTTCTGAAGCGTTCCATACTGAAGATAACGCATATTCGTATAAAGCTCCGTCATGCTGTTGGAAATCGGTGTTCCGGTTGCAAAGGTCACACCCTTGCCGCCTGTGATCTCATCAAGATACTGGCACTTGGCAAACATATCAGATGACTTCTGTGCTTCTGTCTGTGCGATACCTGCCACATTCCTCATTTTCGTGTAAAGGAACAGGTTCTTGTAATTGTGGCTCTCATCCACAAACAGTCTGTCCACACCCAACTGCTCAAAGGTTACGACATTATCTTTCCGGCTCTGATCATTTAATTTATCAAGACGCACCTGCAATGCTTTTCTTGATTTTTCCATCTGCTTAATGGTATAACGCTCCCCGTTATCTCTTTTCGCCTGATCAATGGCAAGTTCTATTTCATCAATCTGTCTTTCGATTGTAGCCGCCTGTCTTTCCTGTGATAACGGAATTTTTTCAAACTGACTATGTCCTATGATAACGGCATCATAATCGCCTGTGGCAATACGGGAACAAAATTTCTTACGGTTGGCGGGTTCAAAATCCTTTTTCGTTGCCGCAAGGATATTTGCTCCTGGATATAACCGTAAGAAATCACTTGCCCACTGTTCGGTCAAATGGTTCGGCACTACAAATAATGACTTCTGGCATAGTCCCAGACGCTTGCTTTCCATTGCCGCCGCTGTCATTTCAAAGGTCTTTCCGGCACCGACGCAGTGCGCAAGCAATGTATTATCTCCATATAACACATGGGCAACCGCATTTTTCTGATGCGGCTTTAATTCAATGTCCGGTGTCATACCCGGAAATTTCAGATGTGCACCGTCATATTCTCTTGGTCTGGTGGAATTGAAAAGCTCATTATATTTTGCCACAAGTGTCTGCCTGCGTTCCGGATCACGGAATACCCAATCCTTAAACGCTTCCCTTATTGCTTCCTGCTTCTGGCTTGCAATCATGGTTTCCTTTTTGTTAAGGACTCTCTTTTCCTTTCCATCTTCCTCAATGGTATCGTAAACTCTTGTGTCTTTCAGATTTAAGGAATCTTCCAGTATCTTATAGGCATTTACCCGGCTTGTACCATAAGTCATGTTGACAAGCGTATTACCAAAGTCTGCATTCTTCCCCTTAATGTTCCACTCTCCGGTTACACCCGAAAACTGCACACCAATCGTATCCCTGCGGAATAAATGCTCCGGTGTCTGGAACGTATCACGCATGAAATCATTGATATATTTGGGCTCAATCCATGTGGCACCGATACGCACCTCAATCTCGGATGCGTCCAGTTCTCTCGGCTGTACCTGTGTAAGAGCCTGAACATTTGGGGCATATTCCGGATGATTTTCCGCATAAGTGGCTGCTATGGCAAGTTTCTCACGCACATTGCCACTTAGATACTGGTCTGCTGTCTCCCAGACATCGGTAAGCGGGTTCTGAAAAATGACACCACGAAGCTCCTCAGTAAGTGTATCCTTATCTTTTCCGGTAAGCTCTCCCATAAAATCAAGGTCGATTTTAGCTTTCTCTGCTAAAGATACTGCCAGCGCTTCACTTGCAGTATCCACGCTTGTGACAACCTCTGCCCTTTTAATGGTACGCTTCGTGAACATATCCGCTTTGCCTTTGAAATTGCCCTCATCATCAAGTTTTTCCAAGGAACACAGCAGGCAATAGCTGCTGTCCTGATTAAAGGCTCTCTTATTCGTCTGTGAATTGATCAGACCATATTTTTTCGAGAAGGAATCGTATAATGTATTTAGTTCCGCCTGTTTTTCTTTGATTGCCACATCGGAATATTCCTCAAGCTGCATATCAATCAGCTCCTGCGTACAGTTACGGATTGCCACCATTCCCTTGATACGCTCTTTTGCGGTGTCCGATACTTCCACAGGCTTCATGACTGAGTTTTCACGGTAATATACCTCATTATCGACTACGGTATAACTGAAATTCTTGACGGACGGATCAGCAGGAATACTCTGCCTGCTCATTTCATCCGCAAGCTCCTCATCCAGATCAATCGTATCAATCTGTCCGCTGATGTTTTGAAGTGCTTTCGATAACTGTTCCTCAAATGATCTGCTGTCATCTGCCTTACAGGTGCTTTCCATGCCATAAGGACCGGATACCATTTCCATCTTTCCTACGATCTGCTCCGGGTGCTCTGCAAAGTAAGCGTTCATTGTAATGCCATTTGCGTCCTCTCCCAGATGTACCCAGTCCGGCTCACGCTCCACCATGCGGTCACGCTTCTGGAAAAATAAAATATCCGAAGTGACCTCGGTTCCTGCATTTGCCTTAAATGCGGTATTCGGAAGTCTGACTGCTCCAAGCAGGTCTGCTCTTTGTGCAAGGTATCTTCTGACTTCCGGACTTGCCTTGTCCATGGTTCCCTTGCTTGTGATAAAAGCAACCACACCTCCGGGACGCACCTTATCCAACGTCTTTGCAAAGAAATAATCATGGATCAGGAAATTATTTTTATCATACTGCTTATCTGCCACCTTATACTGACCAAAAGGTACATTTCCGATTGCCACATCAAAGAAATCGTTCGGATAATCGGTCTTTTCAAAGCCTTTGATCTGCACATCTGCCTGCGGATAAAGCTGCTTTGCAATGCGTCCGGTAATGCTGTCAAGCTCCACTCCATACAGTCTGCTCTCTTTCATGGAATCCGGCATCATACCAAAAAAGTTGCCGATTCCCATGGAAGGCTCCAGTACATTTCCTTTGGAAAATCCCATTTTCTCCAATGTTTCGTACATCTGGCGGATAATGACCGGACTTGTATAATGGGCATTCAAGGTACTCTCCCTTGCCATGCGGTACTCCTCCGGTGATAGCAGTTCCTTTAACTGGTGATATTCTGCTGACCAGTTTGATTTGCTCTCGTCAAACGCATCAGCAAGACCACCCCAACCGACATACTGTGACAAAATCTGCTGTTCTTCCGGTGTTGCATATCTACTTTCGCCCTCGATCTGCTCCAACAGTTTGATTGCTGCAATATTTGTCTGGAATTTTTCTTTTGGAGAGCCTTCACCCAATCGGTCATCGCTGATATGGAAATTGACAGCGTTACTTTTATCTGGTGCTGATACCGACCTTTCTTGTGCTGATTGCCTTTCTGATGCAGGCTGTTTTTCCTCTGACGAAGGTGTAAGCGGCTCCCAATCTCCGGTAAGCACCTGCGACAGCATATCTTCAGTCTCTTGCTCTGCTTCTCCATTCTCCAGACGCTCACGGGCAGCCTGCGTGTCTATGTTGTCCAGTTCATCTTCGGTCTGTTCCCTTTCATCAGAAAACTCTTCCTCTGCTTCCCTGCCACTTTCTGCAAGCTCATTGCCCCAGTCCATTGCTTCCTGCAAAGTCGAAAATGTCTCCAATGCCGGACGGGTGGTGTCTGCCGTATCATAAATAGCATATCCGTCCACTTCCTTATCAATCCAAAGGAATACTCCATCTGATAAGGTGGCACTCCACTGTGTCGGATTGCCATATTCATCATCTGCATCATGTACCACATGCCACGCTAATTCCTGCACTTCATCCAGCTCTGCGATACCATCCGTCCCCTCAAAGCGTGAAAACACTTCTGCTTCGTGCCTGTCAATATCTTCCTCTGCAATGGCATTGATATAATCGTCCTCTACTTCGCCACGCTCCGGCTTATGGTCATATTCAAAGGTTTTCCTATTGACCTGTGCATAATAAAAACTGCTGTCCTCAATGTCATTTCCAAGCAGATATTTTTCTTTTTCACTCCCCCACTCATCAACCAGAACACACTCATATCCATCAATCGTGACTTTTTCCTGTGCTTCTTTCTCTTTTTCCCGAAGCACATTGATATATCTTCTCGCCTGATTGGTAAATCCGTCCAATACTGCCGGATGTGAGCTTAAAATCAGATCATTGTTCTGCCACTCATTTTCCGCAACAATGCCCTTTGCCCAGTCCTTATTGTTCTTTGAAAAACGACCGTCATAATCAAAATGCGTAACCGTATTTGCAAGGACAAACTCCACACAGTCAATGCCATATTTATCTACGATTTCATCTGCGGTATTCCTCGGAAGCACAAAACCGTTGAATTTCTCAGCAATCAGGGCTTCGATGTCCTTCTTACATTCAAGCCGTTGTCCATGCTCCAGACGGAAAAGTTCTCGCTGTCTTGCTTTCTCTGCCTGTTCCTCTTTGTATGCCTTATAATTCTCTTTCCCCTGTGGAGATAAATATTTATCCTCTTTGATCAGCTCACGCAGCCTTTTCTCCACAACATTCCAGTTCAGAAGCACTTTTGCATACGGATTGCCATAACTTCCCTTTTCCAGCCGGATACCTTTTCCGTCATGTTCATTATGGGAATCATCATTGCCCGGCAGTCCACCGGAACCGCCACCGATGCCATATTCATTTTTCAGAAAAGCAACCGTCTCCTTCTGATCATGCCCTTCCATGAAATACTCATAAATGCGGAAAGCTCCATGCTCATAGCCGCTTCCTCTGCCAAGTGCATAGTCGATTTCATCCTGTGTGATAAAATCTTCCTGTGCTACCTCTACCGCATCCGGCAATGGAAATTCCAGTCTCTCCCTGTCAAGGTCTGCGATCTCCGATAACAGATATTCCGGTGATTTCACATGCCGCCATTTTAATTCGGCTTCACCCGATGCAAGACGTTCCGCCGCATCTTCCAAAATATTTTTAAGCTGTTCCCTGCCCTCATGGGTAGAAAGAAGTTCCATGAGTTTTGCTTCACTCTCCGGATAGTTTCCGGCTTTTAAGCCAAGCTCCTCCGGCATTTCATCCATTCCATCTCGCAGGAAGAAATAGATCTGATTGGCAACACGATTTCTCTCCTGTGTATCCACAAGAAATGCTTCACTGGCACTCATATAAGTACCATTTTCGATCATGGAACGGATATGGCTCTCCACATCTTCCCAATCCATCGTGACAATCGGTGTTTCCCTTGCCTGTGTTCCATAGCCGACACTCATACCATGCTCATCGAACCACACTGATACTGGATTTCCATTGATTTCAAAACCTTTTCCGGTCTGTCCGTACTCATTTTTCAGAAAATCCACCATCTGCTCGGCATTTCTGCCCTCTGTGTACTTTGCAAAGATACGCTTTCTGCTGTGCTGTTTTCCTCCACCACTGCGAAGAATGGTTTCAAGCTCATTCTGTGGCAAAGAAAAAGCAGCGGGCATGGTATATTTCATACTTGCTTCCGCTGCTGCGACTGTTCCGACCTGCTCCTCAAAAGAAGGAAACAGGCTGAGTTGTGTAAAGGTGGGTTCCGGTGCTTCTCCCCGGAGAAGATCATCGGTATCTGTTACAGACTGTAAACCAGTTCTCCCAGAACCACTTCCTCTGCTCGGTTCCGGATGCTGTTCATCTTCGCTACCCAAAGCATCTGATCGGTTTCCTTGAGCTGTTCTGTCACTCCCTCGGTTGCCGCCATCTGGCTTGTCAGCTTCTCCATTCTCTCCTCTGCCTGCTTCTGAATGGTCAGCAGGTGTTCTTTCAATGTCCCTTTCAGAAGAAACGCTGAGTACACGCCCCTGTGGTTCTCCTTCAGATAAGTCTCCCTCATCATTCCGTACTTCGTTACGGTTCCCTCCGGCTGAATGTCCGCCTGTAATGTCGGGATCAGATAATCCCCGTTCTTTTCGTATGTCAGATTCATCGCTATTGCCCCTTTCTACGCTGTTTGGATTGTTGTCACTATATTCCTCATGTCCGCTCTCGCTTTCACGCTTTAACGCATTGTAGTCTATTTCAGAAGTATTTGCAAGTCCTTTCTGCGTTAAATTTTCTGTTTGTTCCTGTTCGTGGCTTCTGTTATATGCCCTTATGGTTCTTCCAATCTCTAAAAGTACCGGTTTTGCAAGCTCATTGGCTGCATCTCCAAGTACTGCAAGGGTGTCCATGGAATTAAATTCATGGATAAAATCGAAAGAAAATTCCGAACCATACTCCTGCATATCTGCACCACAGGCAGATAAAAGTGTAAAGGAAATGCTGTCCGATAATGTCTCCCTCAAGCGGATACCGACATTCTGCTCGTCCAGTCCTTCTAAAAAACTGCCCTCGATCATGTACTGCAAATCCGGCAACAATTCCTCATAATAATCTGCCACAATCCTCTCAGCTATCTCCATAAGTCTTTCTTCAAACAGCTTCTTATCATCGGTAGCACCATAGGTCTGCTCCAGACGCTTAATTACTTCTTCCTTATGTTCCTCATGTAATTCCCAGAGTTCCGGATACCGTCCGATTCTCCTTGCCGCATGGACATCTGAAACATCAAAAACATATTTCAGACGCTTGCCATGTGCTTCGTCCTCGTCCAGAAGTGCAATCCCCTTTGCCCCTTTGTTTACCCAGCAGTGCATCCGCTCATTCCACAGCTCTATGGAAGCACACGCTGTTGCGTCCGGTCTTTGTGCGTAGATCAAAAGCTGTTCCCGGAACGGATACTTATATAATCTCGCTGCTGTGGTAAGGTATTTCATCCATTCCTCACGATTTTTGACAACCTCGGCTGCTGTCTCCTTTGCCAGAGCCGATATAAAATCATATTTTCTCACACAGTTCTCCTTCCTGTCATAGATACGACAAAAAGGCAGTCACATACACTACATGACTGCCTTTACTTCACATTACATTCCTATTCTGTTGTACCAAAGCTGAAAGTCTTACTCTCAGCCGTTTTCTTAGGCGTAAACCTTGCCTTAATTTCCGCAACCCTCCCCTCTAATGCCTGAAACATTGCGTCTACCTGTTCCTGTGTGTATTCATAGCAACTACGATTCGCAAGATTTTCCAGTCTGCCAATGGCATCCACCGCCTTATTCATGCGGTACTCGCCAATACGGATAAACTTCTCCGCCTTTGTCTCATTTTCCTTTGCTGCAGGCTCACCCTGCATTTCCTCTGTTGTCATTGTTACATTTGTTTCTTCCATGTGTTTTTCCTCCATTTTTTGATAAAAAATTAGAGCGTATAGGTTTTCCCATACGCTCTAACGCTGTGTTGATATTTTGTTATGTGTGGTATTAGTGTTGCACCGGCAAACTTGAATTTTACAAGTAAAATGACCGAAATTATTTATTTGCTATTTCTACGATCATTATGCTCATAGTATTTCAGCTTATCTTGATACATCTGTTCATCGATTCTATTCATAAAATCATCTATTGTTTCGTTACTTAGATTAGTTATTGCGTATCCCATAGATGCAGATAACTGATACGGTTTATCGTTCTTTTCGTTCTCTGTCACAAAATTCTTTTTCGCAGATTCAATTATTTTTTTTATGAACTGTTCATCTGTTGTATTTAGCATTACAACAAATTCATCACCAGCATATCTTGTTATTACGCCATATTCAGAGAACGATTTCCGAAGTAAATCGGCAACAATACACAATGCCAGATCTCCTTCTGAGTGTCCGTAGTTATCGTTGATCTGTTTAAATCCGTTCAAATCAATCATAATACCGGATACCCAACAGTCCTTTTTATTACAGGCTCGCTTATGTAAAAATTCCAGATACACACGATTATATAATCCTGTAAGGCAATCTGTAAAAATAATCTCGTTTTTTAGTGCTGTCATTATTCCCGCAACCGATATTGCGATAGATGTCCAGGTGATTGCAATTTCAACGAAAAATGTCTGAATAACTACCCCTAATATAACAGGAATTAGAAATACATATACTGGAAATAATTTTAGACTACCATTTTTTTTAACACGATTACCATACAAATACATACTGTCCACAATGTAAAAACAAGCAAAAATAAGAAAAATAAAATATGCAGGTCCTCTCTTATAACTGCCATCACTCACAAAAAACACCAATGGATAAAAAATATTGAGAACTAACAAAACAATAGAAATAAGTCTGATTATCTGATAGAGTTTTCTGCGTATATCAGAGAATGGGATATTCATATGTGTCATGAGGAATTTAGCCCATGTATATCCAAACATTACATTTCCTAAAAAAAGCCATGATCCGCTCAGAAATACCAAAACTTTTATAACTATATTAGAACTGCCAGCAAAATAATAAACGCAACAGTCAGAAATATTGGCAATACCTATAATTACCATCATTTGCTGTATAAGTTGCATATCTCTAGTGTACTCCGCTTTTTGTTTGTTAGCAAGATTCAATGTTACAAGCAGTAATATACTAACAATATCTGCTGTAAGCACAGAAAATGAAAGATTCATATCCATAGCAAGTCTCCTTTAAAAATACCGATTTGCAAATTTCTTTCTCTCATAATACCACACTTTTTTCATCATAGATACAGCTATTTCTGCTTCCGAAATTCTTCTAGTATTTTTTCCTCCCTTTCTCGTTCCTCGCAATATTTCCAGAAATCGTCCAAAAATTCATCGACAGATTTTTCCGGTGCTTCTGTCGGTTCAAGTTCTTCCAGCCTTTTTACAATTTTTATAACTTCCTCGGCATCAAATTCCTCATCGGTGGCTACCAACGTATAATAGTCAAGTTTTTCTTTCAGCATCTCTATTTCTTTTTCCTTATTCATGCTAAAATCCTCCCTTCACTATATACATGACAACTTTCGACAAAATCTTACAAATTATTTTGAAAAATTTTTCTATTTATCCTTCTTCGGTGGAAATTCCATCTTAAATTTATACTGGAATCCCTTGATTTCTTTACCGTCCTTCGTGTAGGAAAAATCCTCTATACTCTCTGGAATCAAGTACGCATCATAGCTGCCTTTCTTGCCCTTCAAACCTTTTACAAGTATCTTTTTCCCTTGAAGCAGGCTCTTTACCTGCGAATCTGAAAGTGTTACCCCAAGTGCCTTGCCGACCTTCATACCGCATTTCCCGGTACAGTACGCACCGAATTTTCCCTTGACTACATCAGCACCACATTTCGGGCATTTTCCAAGTACATCCTGCCCACTCTTTCCTGCGCTAAACATGGTTTTCTGCTCATCACTAACGCTGTGATAGGTCTTTACAAGATCAGTTACCATGGTTTCAATCCCAGACATAAACTGTTCTGCAGCAACTTCTCCTTTAGATACCAGAGTAAGCTCATTTTCCCAGTCAGCGGTCAGCTTCGGAGATTTTACTACATCCGGAAGTATCGTGATCAGCTTCATTCCTTCCTCTGTCGGGATCATCTGCTTTTTCTCACGCTTTACGAATCCGTCTTTTACCAGTTTTTCAATAATGTCAGCTCTGGTGGCGGGTGTGCCAAGTCCCTTTCTTTCCACTTCATCACCCATATCCTCTGCTCCGGCTCGCTCCATGGCAGACAGCAGGCTGTCCTCGGTGTAATGCTTTGGTGGCTGTGTGAAATGCTCGGAAACCTTTGTCTGCTCCACTGCAATCATCATGCCCTCACGAAGCTCCGGCAGCTTCTTTTCTTCCTCTGCATCCAATTTATCCTCTGCGGTTTTATAGGAATTTTTGAAGAAATCCTCAAATTCCTTCCATCCATTTTTCCACACTTCCTTGCCGGATACCTTAAATACAGTATTGTTGCAGGTAATCACTGCCTTTGTGGAATTATAAATGTGCTTCTCCCCGGTCGCACACAGCAGACGGTTTGCACAAAGAGAAAGTATCTTCATTTCGCTCTCCGGGATTGCCTTTAAGTCCTGCTTGATGATCTCCATGGTCGGAATGATTGCATGGTGGTCTGTCACTTTCTTGCTGTTCAAAATTCTTTTAATATCTGGATTGAACATGATATTCTGCTCAAATAACAGAGAATTGAAAATCGCTTCGATCACATTTTTTGCAGTACCTTCCATGTCATCGGAAAGATACTGGCTGTCTGTTCTTGGATAAGTCACTAACTTTTTCTCATAAAGGCTCTGCGTATATTCCAATGTCTGCTTGGCAGTAAAACCAAACAGACGGTTTGCATCCCTCTGGAGTGTTGTAAGGTCATAGAGTTTCGGCGGTGCTACCCACTTTTCTTCCTTTACCACGGAAGTGACAAGAGCCTGTCCGTTTTCACAGGCTCCTGCAATCCTCTCTGCCTCCGTTTTATCACTGATATGCTCTGATACCGCATCCAGACCATTTCCCATGATGTGAGCCATATAATAGGCTTCTTTCTTGAAATTCATGATTTTACTTTCACGATCCACCAGCATGGCAAGTGTCGGTGTCTGCACTCTGCCAACCTTCAATGCCTTACCGCCATATAATACCGTAAAAAGTCTTGTCCCATTGATACCCACAAGCCAGTCTGCTTCCTGCCTGCATAATGCTGAATGATACAAGTTATCATAGTCGCTGCCTGGGCGAAGATTATGGAAGCCGTCACGGATAGCACTCTCCTCCATAGAAGAAATCCATAACCGCTTCATCGGTTTTCTGCATCCTGCCATGTTGTAGGTCAGGCGGAAAATCAATTCTCCCTCCCTTCCGGCATCGGTTGCACACACAACAGCATCTACCCTGTCATCATGCATGAGCCTTTTCAAAATCTGATACTGTGCTTTTGTATCACTTTTCACTTCATGCTGCCATTCCTGCGGAATGATTGGAAGGCTCTCATAGCTCCATTTCTTCCATGCTTCCTCATAGCTTTCCGGCTGTGCCAGTTCTACCAGATGTCCCACACACCATGATACCAGATACTCATTGCCTTCCAAATATCCGTCCTTACGCTGCGTGGCACCAAGAACTGCCGCAATGCTCTGTGCCACACTCGGCTTCTCTGCAATTACAAGCTCCATCTCTATTCCTCCCCATTTTCTTCATCATTCTCGTTGTTGTTATCTTCATTGTCATTCTCGTCTGTGTCTACTGATTCTGTATCATCACCACCATTTATGAATGCTTCGTCGGAATCCTGCTCAGTTTCTTCCTCGTCATCATAATCGTAGTCCTCGTCAAGCTCGTCCTCATCTTCATCCTCATCAATGAAGTTTTCCTTTTTCTTCTTGGATTTCACAACATATACCACTCCGATCACAGCTACCGCAGCAATGCCCATTAAAATATATGTAAAGCCGGAACCATCTGCTTTTGCGGTATCCTCTTTCGGCTCACTTGTATCTTCCGTGCTATCTTCGGTGCTGTCCTCAACACTTTCTGCTCCCTGTGTTTTATCTCCTGTGGTATCAGCATTATTGTTTGATAATGCGCTGTCTTTGGTAGGGATTGCAGATTCCAATGCCGCTGAATTTTTCGGAAGTGTCTCGCTGTTATCCGTTGTGGTATTCAGCAGGTCGTTTTCACTGACTTCTGTAAGGAAATACACCTTTTCATCTTCCCCATCACGATCAATCACAAGATAAAATATCTTTTCTGATGCAGTCTGGATTGTGTAAAATTCCTTGCCTTTTTCTGTGGTCTGGCTGTCACTGCTCTGGTCTGTATCCTTGGAAGTATCTCCCGTGCTTGGAGACTGCTTTGCTGTTGCGGAACTGCTTGAAGTTGTTCCACTGCCTGTCTGGGAAACTGTATTTCCATTCACATCCGTTTTTGTATGCTCTGTGACCTGTGCGGTTGCAGAGCTTGGCTTGGTTGCCGACGCATCCACCGGAAGCTGCTGTGCCGGATCTTTTTCACTGCTGTCCTTATTCTCCGGATCGGTGTAATACGGATTGGCTGTTTTATAGATTTCAGAGGTATTTCCTGCATTATCCATGGCAGAAATCGTGAAATACTGATACCCTGCATCGAACTGTTGCAGACGGATATTCAAGGCTCCATTCGTATGCTCTGTAAACTCATAGCCATTGACATAGATTGCCTTGATACCGGAATCCGTATCATGTGCCTGAATGCTCAAAAGACCGTCGCTGACTGCCGCATTTAAGGTAGGCTTGGTAAAATCAAAACACTTGATATAACGGTTTTTCTCGTAGGTCTTGCCCTTCTGGTCTGTGACCTGCACATAAATGGTGCTGTTCTCGGAAATCTCTATGTGCATATCCTCGGTAATGTCCGTCCAGCTTCCATTCTGTCCGACTTTTGCCTTTACTGTCTGAATGGTAAAATTACCGGAAACTATCGTATCTTCCACCTTGACAGTTACCTTAGTGGTATCATTATGCCATCCAGACGGTGTATTGATTGTGATTTTTACACTCGGATTGATATAGGCACATTCCTTGTAATCCTTTGCACACACCTCACAATCTTCATCTACTGCATACTGACTGCATTTTTCCTTGCAGGTGCATTTTGCGACAGGCTGAGTTTCTTCAGATGAACCTTCTGTTGAACCTTCTGTTGAATTTTCCGTATTTCCCTCTCCGGTGTCTGTTCCAGAACCTTCTTCCCTGCCATTACCAGATGTAACCGTATTTTCTGCACTCTCTGTTTTTTCTTCTGCGTTATCTTCCGCATAAACCTCTACTGTATTTGCCCTGTTTGCAAAAAATGCCCCAATCGGCATACAAAAAAGTATTGCCGACAGTATCAGTGACATTAGTGCCTTAACGGATAACTTCTTCTTTTCCATTGGTCGAACCCTCCTTTTCCTGTTCCCGTTTCTGTAATAAATTTCTGACTTCATCCTCACTGAGCTTATTAAGCATCTGCAAACGCTCAGATGAAATTTTATATTTCCGAATGATCTTCATGGCTTCGGCATCCTCTGCCATCTGTTTCTGCTCTGCAAGGTCTTTTTCCTTTTCCTGTAGCTGTGCTATCTGCTCCCTGACCTTTTTAAGCTGTGAATTGATTCGCTCTACTGACAATGTTTCTTCCTCCTTCACTAATTCAATCTTCCAAAGCCGTAGAAATGGCTCTGCCAGTAAGAGGTATTGATGGATGTGTACTGAATTGGATCACCACAATGCACCATCGTACCGTTTCCACAGTAAATACCAACGTGTGTAACCGGACGTCCTGCATTATAGGTTCCGGTAAAAAAGATAATGTCCCCTGCCTTTGCATCTGCCGCTGATACTGGAGTACACTGGTCATAAATGCCCTGTGCGGTGGTTCTTGGCAGGTTATGTACGCCACTGTTTGAAAATACCCAGCATACAAAACCGGAACAGTCAAAACTAGCCGGAGCTGTGCCACCAAAAGTATATGGCATTCCCAGATACCTGTTTGCTTCACGCATAAGCGTCTGTACGGTTGCATCATCATAGGATTCCGGCGGTATCACATTGCCGGTTCCTCCTCCGGTTCCACCCGTTGTTTCCCCATAAATGGTCTGCTCTCCTGCTTCAAAATAAAATAACGGGTTATAATACTCCCCGTTATACAGACATTCGATATGAAGGTGGCTTCCGGTACTGCTTCCCGTATTTCCGCTTTTGCCTATATTGTCACCTTTTTTTACACTCTGCCCTGCGGACACATTTAAGCTATCCATGTGGGCATATTTTGTGGTATATCCCTTGTTGTCCGTAATCACCACATAATTCCCATAGTAGGAATCGTAAGTCGCTTCCGTAACCGTTCCGTCATGGGCTGCATACACGAGCGTTCCTGTCGGTACTGCTATGTCCACACCCCTGTGAAGCTCCTCGGCTCCTGTGTTTGGATTTTTCCGGTAGCCATAATAACTGCTGATATAGTAATACCAGTAATAATCAACCGGAGAAGCAAAGACCTGTAAGCCACCCTTTGTCTCCGTATAAGCTCCAAAAATTTCCGTCTGTTCGCTGTCCATGCGTCCAGCAACAATGCTTTCAAGCGTTGTGACCGTAAGTGTGACACGAAGAATTGTTACGGTATATTCTTCTTCCTCCTCATACTCGTATTCCTCGGTACGGGTAGTCCCGTCCGGATTTGTTACTGTTCTGGTTCCGGTCTTTGTGACTGTCCTTGTACGTGTTTCTTCCACTTCCTCGGTAGTGAGTGAATACATGGCGTCAAATAATTCCTGAATCTCACTCTCCATCCCTGCGGCAGTAAATTCTGTATGGACTGCGGAAAGATAACTGATCAGCGTATATGGATCATGCCCGATTGCACCAAGGTTATAATCGTATTCATCGTATCCCGGATAATCAGTTTCAATCCGGTCAATCTTGTTTTGCAGCTCCATTTCCTTTTCTGTAAAAGATAAATCTGCTGCATCAATCTCTGCCGGAAGGCTAAGATATGTGCTTGCCATCGTTGTTGTCACCGTTCCCGTAAACATGGAACCACAGCTTGATAATGCCGACATGATCATAATAAGCAGAAGTGCAAAAATACCGACTGTGATAATGAGTGTTTTATTTTTCGTGGCAATCTCCTGTAACTTCTTTGCAATCCCGGTTGCGACATTGGCTGTCTTTGTAAATGTTTCCTTTGCAGTCTTGGCTTCTGCTCCTGCCCGCCTTGCCTTGGCATACTCACGCTTGATACGCTGTTTCTGTAGCTGCCTTTGCAACTGCTTCTTTGGACTGTTGCCCTTTAGATGTGGATTTTCACTGATGAATTTCTCATACTCCAGCTTCATATCCGCTGTAACCTGTTTTTTCTGCAATCGCTCTAAGCGGTCACGCTTTCTCTGTGCCTTGCTCTTGCGGTGATACTTCATATAGTGGTAAATATCCTCGGCTCGCTGTTCCGTCTTGTGTGCACCCTCAACCGCAGAATTATCCTTTTCTGTCTCAGCAATCTTGCGATGCACAAAATACATATTTTCGGTCTGGAGCTTGTAAACCGCAGTCTTTCCCAGTCCATCCGGTTTAAATGGCTTCTCCACATCCACCGGAACCACAACATACTTTGCTTTTCCGGTCTGTTCATCAAAGACACGCTTCATCTCATACTGCCGCTTTGTCGGCATCTTGTCCTTTGCTTTCTGCAACTTTCGGCGGCTCTTTTCCGACTTATCAAAAGCCTTCTGTACTTTTTTGTCGGTAAATTCTTCCGTCTGCCCCTGTGAAAATGTGGCATCCTTTGTCTGAAAATCTCCATAATCGGACTGCTTTGTATCTTCCGACTTTGCACGTTCTCTGTGTGCGTGTTCTCTCTGCACACGCCTATTGTGATACTTTCCTTTTTCCTCAGACCGTTGGTAGGTGTCCCTGACATGAACCTTATTTTCAATCGTGCTATCAGAAGATGTTTCAAAATCACTCTGCTCGTCCTGCATGAAGCTGTTTTCCTTCAAGAATGCCTTTTCCACTTCGGCTTCCGACTTCTGGACGTTGTGACCAGAAGTGTCCTGTTTCTGCTCTCGGTAATACTTTTTCTTACTATTTTTCCGATATTCTGTCCTCATTGCCGCAGTAGAAGTGCCTTGCTGAAATTCTGTCCCAGTATCAAATTCCGACTTCTGGACGCTGTGACCAGAAGTTGCATTTCTTGTACGACTGCCATGGTTCGCATCCCTTGGCAGGTTGCTCACAGGCTTCTCATTGGCATGAAAATGATTTTCCGTAGGAAAGGTGTTATCCTGCCTGTGTTCTGTGTGTTTTGCTCCAGTCACTTCCTTATCCTTGGAAAATGTCTCTTTTTCAAATGCCTGTGCTGCCTGCTTTTTCTGTCTCTTTTCTGCCATTTACACTGCGTCCTCCTTCTGCACGGATTCCTCCGGCTTGGTATTCATAATCTTATAGGTCTTGGTGTCTGTCGGGTATTTATCCACGAATGGAATTACGACATTATCAAACAAGATAAGACCGCTTCCCGGCTCGGAGTTGGTGACATAGGATAACTGCTTATCGGATAGTCCCAGCTTATCAGCAAGAATCGCCTGATCTTTGGCATTCTGATTTAACAGATACACAAAATCGCTGTTACCCAAAATACCCTCAATCTCCTCAGAACGGAGAAAATCGCCCACATTCTGCGTCAAACCTGTCGGAATACCGCCCCATTTTCTGAAACGCTTCCATATTTCCACAGAGTAGATAGCTGTCTGTTTTTCCTTCAGAAGAAGGTGGAACTCATCACAGTAATAACGGGTAGCAATCTTTCGCTCCCTGTTCTGTGATACCCTGTTCCAAACCGCATCCTGCACGATCAACATTCCAAGTTCCTTTAACTGATTTCCCAAGTCTCTGATGTCAAAGCACATGATACGGTTGCCACTGTCCACATTGGTATGGTGGTTGAAATAATTCTGGGAACCATGCACATACAGCACAAGGCTGTTTGCGATACGCTCTGCCTTTGGATTTTTGTGTGCTAACAAGGCATCATATAAATCCTCCAACAACGGCATATTTTCCGGCACCGGATTTTCAAAATACTTATCATAAATATGACGGATACATTCGTCGATGATACCTTTCTCATCATTCTCCAGACCGTCCTTGCCACCTGCAATCAGATCACATAATGTTATGATAAAATCCGATTTCAGTTTTAATGCTTCCTTATCCCCTTTATGGCTTAGCTGAATATCCATCGGATTCAGATAGTCCTTGGAATTTGTAGCAAGTTTTACCACCTGTCCATGCAGTGCCGCTACAAGTGCAAAATACTCTCCCTCCGGATCGCAGATGATAATATCGTCCTTCGTGATAAGGAAACAGCTTAAAATCTCACGCTTTGCACTAAAACTCTTACCACTTCCGGGAGTACCTAAGATAACCCCGTTTGGTGTACGGAGCCTTTTTCTGTCTGCCATGATCATGTTGTTGCTGAGTGCATTTAATCCGTAATAGATTGCCGGAGCAGGCATAAATAATTCCTGTGTGCAGAATGGTACTAAGATTGCGGTACTCTTTGTGGAAAGGGTACGCTCAATTCCTGTTTCATTGCACCCAATCGGTGCAGATGCCATAAGGCCCTGCTCCTGTAAATACTGTAAACATCTAAGGTCACAGTTTGCCTGCTGAATGATACCGGACACCCTCTGCATTAAACTCTCCAGTTCCCGCTTGGTTCTGCCATAACAGGTAATAAGGAATGTCATGTTGATCATCTTCTGATTGCTCGTATTCAAATCATCCAGAAATTCCAGCGTGTCCTTTTCATAAGTCACGATGTCTGTTGGAAGAATATCCATATCATAGCCGCTTCGGACTGCCTTTTTCTGCTCTTCAATCTTCATTTTCTGGATATTGGAAATAACCGCTTTTAACTTCTTGATTGCCTTTACCGGATCTTCCGTCTGCATGTGCATGGAAATCGTAAGGTTGGCATCAATATCCAGAAGATGCTTGATCAGCTCGTCCGTAAACTTCGGTGCGATAATATCCAGATAGGACACACAGCCATACATATTCCCCGACTTAAAGCGGTTCGGATAGCGGAAATCAAATCCCGGCGGGGCAATATAGTCCTTGACCGACTTACCGGATTCTGCCAAATCCTTAAATGAAAAACGGAAAGGCTCCATCGTATCCTGATTAAAATATTCATGCAGGATGCGCAGTCTTTCCTTTCCGTCCAGTCCCCTCGCAAGGGTTCCTATGTTGTTTAAGTTCCGTATGACATCTTTTTCAATGTTGTTAAGGCGGCTCTTGGCTTCCTTGTAGCCGTTGCTTTCTACACCAAAAATCAGATATTTTGATTTGATGATACCGTTGTTGCCCTTTGCCGCCTGCTTCTTTAACATCTCCGTGTATTCCTCGCGGATGTCGTTAAAATCATCCTCCTGCCACGGAATGTCAAACTGTTCTGTAAGCATCTGCTCGTTGACCTGCCTGTTGAAAAGCACCAGTTCAAACTTCACAGACGGATCAAAATAATTGATAAGCTTGCTGTACTGTGCCAGTATGTCCGCTTGGTCATCCACTTCCAGAAGCTCATAGTTTATATCAAAAAATTCCACCATCTTTGTATAATAACGGTGGCTGACCTGACAGATACCATCACGGAACATCTTTTCAAAAGTGATCGTCCTTTGTGCGGTAGTCGGCTTTTCTTTCTCAATGCTCTTTCCCGATAAAATATGCTTTAACTGTATAAGACGCTTCTTTTCTGAAAAGGTAAGACCGCCACTTTTACTGTTGTTCCTGCTATTGCCTTTATAACTGCTTTTTCTGCGGCTTTCCGGTTCTGCCTTTTGCTTTTTCTTCAAGATAACGAACCTCCCTTCGTAATTTTTCTTTTTCTTCCAACTGCTTGTATAAGTTCTCTGACCGGTATGGTCTTATGCCCGGTGTGAGTATCTTCTGCCGGAGCATAAAATACAAAATCTTCTCCGCCGGAAACCCGTTTTTCTCATACATCGCAAAAAAGAAGAACGGAAGCATTGCTCCCATCATAAGAAGTGATGCGGCTGATGTTCCGATCAGTCCCTTAGTTAAAAAATACAAGGGTATCCCGGCTACTGCCGCACCGCTGAAACAAATGATCTGTCTCTTTGTCAAGTTCAGTGCCACTTTTGTCTTGATACCGGACAAATCCTTTGGCACCTGCACGGATATTGCCATTTCGTTCCTCCTTTAATGTGCATTCCAGATAGATTTAGACAGGGAGCCTGTCTTAAAAAGTGAAAAACATAGGATAACGGTATATGCCGCCACTGACCAGAGTGCGGTATGCAGGTTGTCGGCTACTGCCACACCTGCCACCAGCACCGCATAGATAGCAACGCACACCATCATAAAAAAGCCCTGAAATGCCAATGCACAAAGTCCCTTAAAATAATTAGTTCCTATCGTTCCCCATTCCCGATTGGTTACGGTTGCACAGGGAACAGGTGCTACTGATACATAAAGATATATTTCAATCATTCGCCCATAAAGAATGACGGTGATAAGGACTGACATGATTTTCATACATAAACTGACGATCATGGTCTCCATTCCAAGTCCCAACAGCTCTCCTATGCTCATTTCCGAAAACTGCTCATTGAACATCGTCTGCAGCGTACTTGAAACATCAATACTGGTTTCCCCGCTGATTGCTGCGGCGGCAGAATTGACGATGTGGCTTCCCACATCAAATACCGCCATTACAATGTCAAAAGTCTTGCTAAGAAGCATGACTGCAATACACGCTTTCATAAAAAAACGGATAAAAATTGCCGTATTGAAGTCATGCAGATTATTCTTGTCAATAACCATGGAAATAAGCTCATAGACGAGTACAAAACTGATGATCATTCCCGCTATGGGAATCATCACGTTATCGGACAGGGTTTTTATCATGTCAAAAATACCGGAGTTCCAAGTGCTGGGAGTTTTACTGACCTCCCCTGCAATCGTGCCTACCTTGTCATTAACATCGGTAAACATGGTTTCAAAGTTGGTCAGAACCCACCCCTGCAACAGTTCCTTTATGAATTCAGTAATCTTATCAATGATCCCGCCCATGAATTATGAGAACAGTGTGGTAAGCTGTGGAATTACCGTCTGTGCCACAATGATGATGCCACCGCCACTC
>Ga0129315_1000563_pt1 | contig 27289 bp, 24 predicted proteins | sample Cm827metagenome_FD_94432 | JGI IMG/M metagenome (GOLD analysis project Ga0129315, IMG submission 94432) | Eastern black-and-white colobus group fecal microbial communities from Wisconsin, USA - Cm827 metagenome | ecosystem: Host-associated > Mammals > Digestive system > Large intestine > Fecal... | reverse complement strand
TCCTCTTTCAGAGGGCTGATATCCGTGAACTTTATAATCAGCCGACAGACCCCGTCAGTGTTCCGGAGGCGAGTTCTGTCGAGCAACTTACTTTATGGTAAAATTTCTCCGGACAGCAGTGATCACTTATACACTCTTACCGAATCTGGGTCTTCGCATCGAGAGAGTCCGGAGACGGGGCGCAGCCGATAGGTTTTGCAGAACAGACTGGACTTGCCGGCACGGAAAATCGAGTCGTAAGCATAAAACTCCGTACCGGAAAAATGAACGGTGTCGATATATATGTTCTTGCCAATGCGGATGGCTGTTCCGGACTGATGTCTGGAGACGGGAGCGTGATGACAAGAGGACAGCTCAGAACCGGAACCGTAAGCGGATTCGGCATCAGTTCTGATATGAAACCTGAGGTGATGAAGGTCCCTTCTGCTGGCCTTCCCATGTCGAGGGCGCTGACCAATGTCCCGCTTCAGAAGTATGTGTCTGAAAGCATTGACCTGAAAAATTCTATAGAGATTCCTCTTCTTAGGGCAGTGTCCAAGTTTCAGTTCTATATGGCCAAGGCAGCGGGAAATGCGGACATAGACGGTCTCAGTATCCTCAATCTGGAATTTGGAAAAGCCGAGGCTTCTGCTACCGGTGTTTCCGGTAATTTCATCCCTCAGACAGCATTGGCCTTTACGCGGTCGGTGGATTTTGCTGATGTGAAGAGCCTCGATTATTTGTACACTTCATATGCGTTCCTGCCTGAAAATGTGGGCTATTATTCCCAGACGGTCAGATATACAGGCAGTTCAAATGTCTTGTTCAAGGCAGCGGACATAAGTCCGGTCAAGGATCCCACCGTTTTCAGAAGAGGCTTGGACGAAAACGCGCAAGCCTACGCTGAAAGAATGAGAAATGCAGGTCTGACATCTTTCTCTTCGTATTTTTTGGAGTCCGGTCAGGCGCTTAGGGGAATTGTCAACTATCAGTTCTCTGCCAACAAATCCAGGAAAGTTTCCTTCAATATTGCCCCTGACGAGTTCCTCAGAAATCACGAATGCATCATATATGCCTATGTCCTGAACGGGCGGGTGGAGGTAGAAACCACGCTGAAGTATCAGGTAATCGACTGGAAGAGTAAAGAGGACGTTAACATTGATTTCAACTGATTATGAAGTTCAGGTTTTTACATATTGCCATATTGTCAACAGTCCTGCTGTGGGCTGCTACCTCGTGTATATGGGAAAAGGGAACTGACGTTTATGAGGATGATGTCGTAGTGGTTTCCTTGCCTGTGGAGAATCCTTCTTCAGAATCCTATTCGATGGATACCAAGGCGACCGATGCAGAGGAAAGGGCGCTGAAAAATCTGTATGTGTATATTTTCAATGAAAGTGGCGCATTGAAAGGCTTTGCGGCATTCAACAGCGGACTTAACCAGTCCACATCGGATACAAAAGGCAAATACGGAACAGTAAAAGTCAAGACCACAGCCGGGCGCTCATACATCTATGCTGTCGCAAATGTCTATCAGGAAGGAACTTATCCTCTCAAAACCACTATGAAGGACGGTATCAGGGAAACAATATCGCCTTCGGATGGCCTTCCGATAAATCTTTCTTGGGAAGCGGTAATGGATGGCAACGTGAACTTCACTCGCAAGCAGTTTTTGGCGCTTCCGTTCAACCGCAAGCCGGAAACAATTCAGGTTTCCAGCAGTTTCCTTATGACAGGGGCGGCTAATGGAGGTAATGTGGTGAATATCAATAAAAAAGGTCGTGTCGAAACTACATCTTCCGGTAATGAAGATATGATCCGACTCACTCGTGTCGTCTCTAAAGTCCGTTTCAATATCGGAATTGCCCGTGGTGAAGTGGGGAAAAGCTTCAAGGCTGAGAAATACAGCATTGTCAATGTCGCCTGCGTCGGCCCTCTTTTCTCTTCCGACGATGCCGGCATCGAGAAAATCTATTCTGTCGAACCGGTACAGACCAATTTCAATAACATATCCGGAATTTTCGCGCCAAATGATGTGGATGCTTCCGGAAGGCAGTATTTCGAGGTCTATCTGCCTGAGAATAAGCAGAATGCGGTCAATAAGGTGACTAAGTGGCACGAGCGTGAGGCTGACGGGATGTCTATACCGAAATCTTTTGTCAATGCCCCTGAGTTCGGAACCTACGTGGTTATCGACGGAACATATACCGAGCAGACCGCAAGCTACACCAGAAATGCGGCTGTTACGTATTACGTTCATTTGGGAGACTGTACAGCGGATGTCAATGACTATAATGTGGAGAGGAATTCCACATATACGTTCAATGTCTCCATTTCAGGTGTGGACAATATCATTGTCGAGGCAAAGCAGGAAAACCAGACGCAGGAACAACCTGGTGCAGAGGGTATCGTGATGGAATATGGTGCTGCCGGGAAGACACTTTCATTGGACAGCCATTACGAATATATGGTGATGCGCTTCTATATGAACGATATCAAGATGTTGAAGGAGAAGGGCTTAGGCTATGTGTATCAGATTTCCGATCTCGGCAATCAGTCAGAAGTTATGATGGTGACAGACAAGGTGACCGGAAACTTGAATGGCGCCACTACTGACTGGGTGGAATTTGCCATAGGCGGTACATATTCATCCTCGGCAACAGAGCGTGGAACTGCGGTAGCTTATCCTGGAAAAGGAAAATCATCGCTCTACAACATCAACTCTTTCCTTAAACTCCTCTATGACAATGCGGATGTCAATACTTTCTGGACAGGTGGATCCAAGGCAAATCCATACATTGATGTTACCTGCTTCGTGGACGAGAATTATTATCCGTCCAAGTCATGGAACGAGTATGTTAATGATGTCCCTAAGAGAACATTCTATGTAGCCAACTCGGTCAGCGAAAGTAAGGATAACAGAAGTGTGTATGCAACAGTTGCTTACGGACTTAATCAGTGTAATATCCAGACTTTCTATGATAGAGCCCATGCCGGAACTGTGGTTGCCTACGGATGCGAGACTACGAATGATGAGGCAGGGAAGGGCTTTTCTGCGGGTCCGGTTTCCAGTGGAACTGACAGCTGGAACGGAAGGAACAATCAGATCAGCGATTTGTCGAAGTCTAACTACCGCATTTCATGGAAAGATTTGGCTTCCAACAAGAGTTTCTACCGTGCCTGTATGTCCAGAAACAGGGATTTGAATGGTGACGGAGTAATCGATGACGAAGAAATCCGCTGGTATGCGCCTACGCTCAAGCAATATGCTGGACTTTGGTTCGGAGAGAATGTCATCAGTACGGACAGCCGTCTGTTCAACAAGCCTACTTCGGTTTTGGGAACCAATCCGTACAATGATACTGCAGGTGGGAACCGTATGATATACTGGACTTCCACAAAAAATGTCTGTGATTATTTTGCAGAAGAAGGTATGGCCACCAATAATGCCACATCCGGGAAGTGGTCTGCTTCTTATCTGAGATGCGTACGCAATCTCCAGTCATACGATGAAGGCTATGACAAGACTCCGATCGAGTATTATACTTCTACAACCCAGAATGGTTATACGAAACTGTCGCTCGATAGAATCGATGCGAGTGCACTGAATGTTTCCGGAGAACAAGGCGAACTGAACAATCATAATGAACGCCAGGATGACAACAAACCGGCAAAAAGTTTTCTTGTCGCGACCGAGACCCTGTCGGAAACTACAACGCAGAAAGTCGTCGAGGGTTCATATACTTGCGCCAAGAATTATACTTATGATTCAAGATACAAGTGGAGAGTTCCCAATCAGCGCGAGTTTATCCTGATGTATCTCGCTGGGAAAGTAGAGTCGAACAGTACTTGTCGTACGGGCTTCTCGAATTCGGCGTTTAGATATGGCTGGCATTATAATGGCAACAATAACCAGATAACGATGTTGTATCCGAATCAGAAAACTAATACTGTTAAAATTCGCTGTATCAGTGTGCTACAATAATTATTTCTAAATTTGTCACAGATTTTCAGCACTCGTTTATGTGAATTTTCGCAATGATTTTACCCACGTATGTAGATTTTTACCGACTATCTTACACGTCATTCTAAATTTTTAGTCTTTACTTTGCACCCAGAGTCCGGGACGAACGTTTTAACTGGTAACCGGACGTCTTCTAATAAAAACTGAGAATTTAGAAGCTGATATAGATAGATTGGATCTATTGCTTCTGACCCCCAAGAGATACGGATGTGAAAGTTCGTATCTCTTTGCCTTTTTTAGGGGGTATGCTTTTGGGTTCTGCTGTTTATTTCTTTATGAACAGAGTCTCAGGACAAAGTTCAGAAATCGATTCCCTGTGCGTGATTATGATAAGAGTCTTGTTCTGTGAACACTCACGCAGATTTGCAATCAGTGCTTTTTCGGTTTCCGAGTCCAGAGCTGAAGTCGGCTCGTCCAGAAGCAGAATGCCGCCCTGTCTGAGCAGGGCTCTCGCTATGGCGATTCTCTGGGCCTGTCCCTCGCTGAGACCTGCTCCGGATTCCCCGCATACCGTATTCAGACCGTCAGGCAGAGACCAAACGAAGTCTGCCATAGCATAGTGGAGTGCCTGGCGGATTTCATCCTGTGTGGCATCAGGACGTCCGAGCAGGAGATTGTCCAGGATAGTGCCGCTTATAAGTGTGTTGCCCTGGGGAACATAGATGAAGTTGCCCCTTGTGGATGGTGAGGCTTTCAGGACATTGTCCTTATTATATATATAGATGTTGCCCTTGTCAGGCTCCAGCAGAGCCAGCATCAGGCGGATCAGCGTGCTCTTGCCGATACCTGTCTCGCCGAATATGGCCGTGAGGCTGCCCGGCTTGAAATCGTATGAAAAATTCTTGAAAATCAGCTTTTCTCCATCAGGATATGAAAACGTCAGGTTCTCTATCCTTATTCCGGATGTCCCGTCCAGTACGATGTGCTTGTCAGTGTCTTCCGTCTCAATGTCGTCGATTTCCCTGAGCCTTTCAGCTGATGCTGCCGTCCGGATAAAACCGGGAACCTGACGGCTGAGGTCAAGTATAGGCCTCTGAATCTGTGAGATAAGCTGGAGAAATGCCGCCATCATACCGAAGGTCATTGTCCCGTTTTGCAGACCGAATACGCCCCACAGCAGTACGGTAGCATATCCTGCACCGGCTCCGAGTCTTATCATTGTCCTGGAGAACAGGGCGAAATCAGTCTTGGTTATAACCTTTTCTTCCAGTTCGTCCTGCAGCGAGTTGAGCCTTTCCCTCGAGTAGTCAGTATGTTCCATCGCGGAAATGAGTGTCCTGTGCTGGATGTTCTCCTGAATGTGGCTCTGCACGCTGCTGTCCGAGTCCTTGATGTCCCTGGTCAGCCTGCGGAGTTTCCGGAAACAGCTTTTGCTCAGGATCAGTGCGACAGGCATGATGAAAAATACTGCCAATGCAAGTCTGTAGTCGATTTTCGCAATGAAATAAGTGGCGAGAACCAGCTGGACAAGAGTACCGGTGAGTTTGGGAATCGTATAGCAGACTGTTTCCGTGATTTCGGTAACGTCATCCATCAGTCTGTTCAGCAGGTCGCCCGAGTGCATTTTCTCCTTGCCGGCCCATTTCCCGGTCATGATCCTTCCGAAAAGCCTGCTTCTGACATCGCCACGGAGTGTTATCTCGCTCTTGGCTTCGATTCTCGCGCTTGCTATGGACAATGCCTGCTGCAGCAATATGCACCCTCCGAGTACAAATGCGAAAGTCAGAATCCTTCCTTCCGCGTCACCTGTCGCAATGTCGATCAGATGCTTGCTTACCCAGATAAAGAACATTGACACGGAAAAATATGCCGCTTCAATGATGCAGCACAGTATTACCTGCCATCTTGTTTTGCGGGAAATCTTCCAAATCCACTTCAGGTCGTTCCCGGCGCCCGATACCAATGCCATATTCTGCTGATTATGAGGATACTTCCGAAAGTTACGAAAAAAGGCTGAACAAATTTCTTTGTCAGCCCTTTAACTTGTGGAGATAGACGGAGTCGAACCGACGACCCTCTGCTTGCAAAGCAGATGCTCTAGCCAACTGAGCTATATCCCCGTTTTGCGTTTGCAAATGTAGGAACAATTTTTTATATTTACAAAATATGAATGAATTTTTTTAGAATATGGATGCGATTTTTGTGAAACCGCGCGTGGAACTGCGCAGAGCAACTCCTGCAGATGCTCGATTTATTTCGTGGGTAGTGCTTGAGGCAATGGACAGAGAGCATACTGAATTTGCTTCCAAGCCGGGCTTGGAGGCCGTGTTGGAAAAGATATGCAAGCGGGAAGATACACTGTACAGCTGGAAGAATACATGTGTCGCTACCTACGGCGGGAAAGTGGCCGGAGCATTGATTGCATATGACGGGGCCACCTATAAAGAAACTGCTGATCTTACTTTCTCATTGATTTCCAAAGCATTGGATATGGACAAGCCGAATCCCGGCACGGAGACTGAGGCAGGGGAGTACTATCTCGATTCTTTGGCCGTGGCACCGGAATTCCGTGGCCACAGCATAGGCAGCATATTGGTACAGAATGCATTGGAAGAAGCGCAGGCTCTTGGATTTACGAAGGCGACTCTTCTTGTGGACAGCAGGAAGGACTATCTTCAGCGCCTCTATGGCCGTCTCGGCTTCGAGAACGGAGAGACGGTGACATTCTTCGGGGATGAATATATAAAAATGTATCAGGAGATATAAGAATGAAGAGATTTTTCGTGTCAATGCTGATGGTCCTCGTGCTGTCGGCATTGTCTTTCGCGCAGAACGGAAGGATAGTCACCGACGAGTGGCTGAGTCAGAACTACACCAAACGTGAGGTCATGGTAAAGGTCCGTGACGGCATACATATATATACTGTACTCTATGAGCCGAATCAGGAATATCTTGCAAAACTCGGCAGAAAAACATCTCCGGTGATGCTTCAGCGCACTCCTTATTCACTGAAGCCTTATGGGCTCGCTCCCGGAGAACTTGGCGTGAAGAAGGCCGGTTCGGGGTTCGGCGGCTCTCTCAAGGGAGATATGGCCAATTATGTGGCTGACGGCTATATAATTGTGTATCAGAATGTAAGGGGCAGGATGCTGAGCGAAGGAAAATACGAACAGATGCGTCCCTATGTGTCCGGCATTGACGGTGCTGCCGATACTGTCTATGTGAAAGGAGTCGTGCAGACCGATGATGCCACGGACGTCTATGATTCGATAGAGTGGATATTGGCCAATACCGCGAACAACGGCAAGGTCGGAGTGAAAGGAGTTTCATATCCGGGATTCTATGCCACACTGGCCATATTGTCCCGTCATCCTGCCATCAAGGCGGTTTCGCCGCAAGCGCCTGCTACAGACTGGTATATGGGCGACGATGCGCATCACAACGGGGCATTGTGCCTGACAGATTCATACAGATTCGGTTCCGGCTTCTATCGCGAAATGAAGAAATCTGCTACAGTCGCTCCTTCAAGCCTTGTCCGCATTGACGGGAATATCTATGACTATTTCAAGGGCAAGTCCATTTCCGAATTGTCAGCCTTTTTCGGCGACTCTCTCCGTTTCTGGAGCCAGATGATGGTTCATCCGAATTACGACACCTTCTGGAAAGACAGGGACCCTAGCCGCCATCTTAAGAATATCACTGTCCCTGTGATGGTTACGGGCGGATTCTATGATGCTGAGGACTGCTATGGCGCATTCCGCACCTATGACATGCTGAAGAAAATGTCGCCTGACTGCCCGCTCTACCTCACTGCCGGTCCATGGTATCACGGCGGCTGGAACAACCGCTCTGCAAGACATCTTTCCGACGCGTGGTTCGGCGAGGCTACCGGCGCTTATTATCAGGACAATGTGGAATATCCGTTCTTTGCATATTATCTGGACGGCAAGGACTGCGGCGAAAGACTTCCGCGCGTAAATATCTGTCCTTCAGGCGAGACCGTGCGCGGCGTTATGGAAAACAGGAACGTTACAGATTTGTGGGAAAGTTATGATGTATGGCCGCCTGTAGAGATGAATTTCAGGAAACTCTATCTTTCCGGAGAAAATTCATTGACCTTCGGACAAGGCGGAGAGGCTTATTCAATGTCTTCTGAGCCAATGCCTTATAACCGTTCCATCACATCTGATCCCGCTTCTCCTGTTCCTTACATGGACAGTGACGCGAACAGCCGCGACAGGGCCTATATGGTTGCTGACCAGAGATTCAGTTCTGCACGCAATGACGTCGCCACCTACACGTCACCTGTTCTGGAAAAGGAGCTTCATCTCGCAGGACCGGTCAATGTTCATGTAAGCGTCTCCGTCACGCCTGAGGACAATGCCCGCCTGACAGACGCGGATGTCATTGTGAAACTTATAGATGTAAGACCTGACGGCTACCAGATGCTGGTCAGAGCTGATGTCATGCCGCTCAGATTCAGAAAAAGCTTCGAGAAACCGCTGCCGCTCAAGTCCGGCAAGAAGGTCAATGCGGATTTCACGATGTGTGACATTGACCATCATTTCCTCCCGGGGCATACGCTTATGGTGCAGGTGCAGGCTTCATGGTTCCCGCTCATTGCCATGAACCCTCATACTTATCTGAAGAATCAGTATGAAGCAGAGGCCACCGACTACAAGAAAGCGGTCATGACCATCTGGTCAGCAGAGAGTTATCTGGAACTGCCGGTCATTTCATTCTGATTCTGTGAAAACTCCATCCGAGGCCGATCATCAAGTTGTTCGGCCTCTTCAAGTCTGTAAGCTTGTAGCCGATGTTCAGGAAAAGACGCTTGGTGAGACTGGCCTTGAGGTTGAACACCTGGTAGAATCCGTCGAAATCGCTTCCGTTATAGATGATGTTGTGGCCGACGCCGACTCCTACCGTGAAAATCGGCATTATCAGTTCTGCCCTGAGTGATAGGCCAGCTGCCAATGATTCTTTCAGCGGAGGTCTTCTGACTAGCAGCTTCATGCCGTCTTCAGTATGGTCAGTGCCTGCTATATGGCTTCTGAGGTTGGCGCTCTCATCATATTGCAGATCCACGGAAAGGCCTGCTGCAAAGCATTTTCCGACGCGGTACATAGGGTTCAGGTCAATGCCGGCCACAGCGAACTTGTTTCCAAGTATATAGGCATTGTCCTCATACATGAGACCTTTAGAGCGCAGAGCGCCGTAGAGTGTCACGTTCAGCGACATCCTGTTTATGAATCTGCTTTCATCTCTCTCATCCGGAATGCTGCAATAAGGCCTGGTGCCGGACCAGATGTCATTGAATCCGTAATCAGCTTTACGACTCAGCTTGGCGCCCGGTTTTCTCATGCTGCATTCTCCGAAACCGTAGGTGCCGCCCAACTTGATGCCCAATGTGTTTACTCCGGCGTTGGGATATCTCGTGTTACCGTTAGAAAAATGCGAAATATCGACCCCGAAGAACAGAGTTGCCTGATTTACAGGGCGGTAGGTGAGGATGAGACTCGCATTGATATAGGCATTGACCTTGCTGCCTACTACGGTGTTGTAGATGTTGGATTTGCCGTCAAGTTCCTCGTCGTCGTGAAATGGCTTCCAGCCGAATGATGCGCCGAAATTCCATTCATAATCAAGTGAGAGGCGGCTGGCAAGTCTGCATATCTGTGCTCCCTGGAATATATAGACCGCAGTCGGCATGCCGATTTCCTTCTTGTCGAAAAAGGTGTTCCAGCCTACTCCGATTCCCTGATATGCGGTAGGGAACAATGTCCCGAATGTGCTGGACGCGGGGAACTGGTAGGAGTATTGAAGATGTGCTGACGCGCTGTAGTTCAGGGGCTTGCCTGTTCCGTTCTCTCCTCTGAAGAACTTATGGGTCGGCATCAGCCATGCTCCTCTGGCATTGATTCCTATTCTGTGTGTGGACGGAGTGTTGCGTGTGGAATCGCGCGGAACCGAGCATGACGCGGACGTGTGGGCCGAACCGGTCCAAACATTCAGTGTCATCAGCAATAAGGTCAGAAGGGTAGCCCGCAGAATCTTTTTCACAACTTTCCGTCTTGGTTTTTTCAGAGACCGAAGTTAATCCCTTTTTCCAATGTTTCCAAAAATTTTTGCTTGAGGAGCAGCCGGTAAAGTCATTTTGCATATTTTGCGCAAATGTTATAAATTAGCACTTTTGAAGAAAAAATCGGAAAGATGACCAGAGAGGAACTAATCGAAAAAGTTAACGGAATTCTGTCAGAAGAGTTTGAAACAGATGTGACCGAAATGAGACCTGACGCACCTATGCTTGAGGTTCTGGATTTGGACAGTCTCGATATGGTGGATGTTGTCGTGCTCGTGGAGAAGAATTTCGGATATGTTATGAAGAAAGAGGATTTTGCCAAGATCAAGACTTTTTCTGACTTCTACGACTTCCTGCAGGGGAAAATCTGATTCGTCGCAATATTTTCGCGCAATGGCAAAGAACTGGCAGGGAAAGTCCCGCGGGGGACGTACTGGATATGAGATTTTCGTCTTTCTGATCAGACATTCGGGAGTCAGGACAGCCTATTGCCTGTTGGCCTTCGTGGCATTGTACTTCATTCCGGCGGCACCGCGTTCCACAGCGGACATCTGGCGTTATGCAAGAAAGATCTTAGGTTACGGACCGCTGAAATCTGCATTGTTCATATACAGGAATTATTTTTCTTTCGGGAAATCCATCATTGACAGGGTCGCAATATCTTCCGGCTTGTCGGACCGGTTCCATTATAAGTTCGAAGGCTACGAGGCGCTGCTCGAGGCATTGGACGGGAACAGGGGAGCGATAGTCATAAGCGCGCATTTCGGCAACTGGGCTGCAGGAGAGCCGTTTTTCAGACAAGGCAACACCAAGATGTCTTTGGTGATGTATGACAATGAACATGCAGATATCAAGGAAGTCCTCGAGGAAAACCGTTCTGCTGACGCGTCTTTCAGGATCATTCCGGTAAACAAGGACCCGCTCGCGCACGTGTTCATGATATCGGAAGCCCTGGACGAAGGCGAACTTGTCTGCTTCCTCGGCGACAGATACGTGAACGAAGACAAACTCCTGACCTCTGAATTGATGGGACACAAGGCTGATTTCCCGTTCGGCCCATTCCATCTGGCGGCAAGGCTGAAAGTTCCAGTGTTCTTCTATTTCGCTGTGCGTGAGAAAGATATGACATACAGGTTCAGTTTTGTCAATGCCGAAAAACCCGTTTCTCGTAAAGGTGGGGAAAACATGATATTGGGCCAATTCATCAGGTCACTGGAAAACGAAATGAAACAGCATCCGGAGCAATGGTACAATTATTATGACTTCTGGAAATTGAAAAAATAACTGACTATGGACAGCAAGTACAAGGGGAGAAGAATCTCGGCTCTCGACGCTCAGAGGGCGGCTCATGAAATCGCGTTTGCGCCTGTTGTGTTTCAGGTAAGCCGGCTCATGATCAATTACGGCATTTTCGAGTTGCTCGAAACAGCAGGGCGTAGTGTTCCTGCAGGACTGACCGCCGAAGAAGTGGCTGAAAAGGCAGGAATCTCGGTCTATGGCGCCAAAGTGCTGTTGGAGTCATCATTGACAGCAGGAACAGTGTTCCTCAATGACGGACGATTCACTATTTCCAAAGTCGGATGGTTCCTTCTCAATGACCCGATGGTGCGCTCCGACATTGACTTCAATCATGATGTGAACTACAAGGGACTTTTCCATCTGGACGAGGCTGTGCGCACAGGAAAACCTGCCGGACTGAAGGAGCTCGGTCCATGGCCGACATTGTACGAAGGTCTTTCATCTCTGGAGCCGCAGGTGCAGAAAAGCTGGTTCGGCTTCGACCATTTCTATTCGGACAATTCATTCGAACAGGCTCTGCCACACATATTTGCGTCCCCGACGGCGACGATTCTCGACATTGGCGGAAATACAGGCCGTTTCGCTCTTAAAACCGTGAGCGAAAATGCTCAGGTCAATGTTACTGTGATGGATCTTCCGCAGCAGCTCGCTATGCTGAAGGACAACATTGACGGAAAACCCGGAGCCGAAAGGATCCATACTGTGGCAGGGGATCTGCTGAATCCGGAAACGGTCATTCCGGGCGGTTTCGATGTGGTCTGGATGAGCCAGTTCCTCGACTGTTTCTCTGAGCAGCAGGTAGTCAGCATCCTTTCACGTGTCGCTTCAGGGCTTAAGCCGAGCGCCCGTGTATATATTATGGAGACGCTCTGGGACAGGCAGAAGTTCGATACTGCTTCTTTCGATCTCGCGCAGACAAGCGTGTATTTTACCGCTATGGCCAACGGCAACAGCAAGATGTTCTACAGCAATGACTTGTTCAAGATGATTGAGACTGCCGGCCTGCGGGTGGATGAGATTGTCGATAATCTCGGCTATGGTCACAGTCTGATACGTTGTTCTCTTGCAAATGCTTAAAGGAAAGGTATTTATATCGGCCTCGGCGATGGTGACATCTCTCGGAGAAGGCGTGGAACGGAATTTTTCGTCCTTGCTTCGGGGAGAAGTCGGCGTGCGTCGTGTCGTAAACCCTCGTGTTGCCCAGTCTCCGGTTACAGCCGGGATTATTCCGGATTCTGTATATGATGCCTTATATGAGCGTTATGACAGGCAGTGGACATTGACATTGACAGAAATCATCGCAGTTCACTGCATCAGTTCCGTTCTGGGAAACCGCGGAGCGGACGGCATCGGACTGGTGATAGCTTCAGCGAAGGGAAACATTTCGCTTCTCGAAGGTCATAGCGCGGAGTGGGCAGAGTTCCGCGAGGAGACCGGAGAGGTGGTGGGAGTCGTGGCTCAGCATCCAGGCTCGCCTGGTGCGGACTCAGCTCTTCTGCTCGGCCCGATGGCCAGGAGAATCGCCTCCAGGTTCGGGGTCAATGCGGATGATACATTTGTCGTTTCCAACGCCTGCATTTCCGGAATTACGGCTGTTGCAGTAGCCAGAAGACTCATTCTCTCGGGACGGTATAAAGAAATGGTCGTAGTTGGCGTCGATACCCAGAACCGATTCATTACCAGTGGTTTCGCGTCCTTCAAATCACTTTCAGACGATGTCTGCAGACCTTATGACGAATCACGTTGCGGACTGAATCTCGGCGAGGCGTGCGGGGCGATGTTATTGACCACGGAAGGGGATGGTGTCTGCATAAGCGGAGCGGCATTGACCGATGACGCGAACCATATTTCAGGCCCTTCAAGAACCGGTGACGGACTGTATTTCGCCATGCGCAAGGCAATGTCGGAAGCAGGTGCGGACAATGTGGATATGCTCCAGATGCACGGCACCGCCACTGCATATAATGATGAGATGGAGTCCAAAGCCTGTTCGCTCGCAGGGTTGCAGAACGTGCCTGTGCAGAGCCTGAAGCCATATTTCGGGCATACGATGGGGGCTTCCGGAGTGATAGAGACCATTATCGCGGCTGAAGAACTCCGTAATTATATTTTGGCCGGAACGCCTGGCTTTGAGACGCTCGGAGTCCCTATGTCGCTGAATATCAGCCGGTCCAATGTGGAACTTCCGTCAGGAAAACCGCTCCGGGCATTGAAAACAGCCTCCGGTTTCGGCGGGACCAATGCGGCGCTGCTTCTGGAATACCATCCTCAAGATGCGCTCTCGTGCGAGTCTCCCGTGAAGGTCAATGCAGATGTTCTCAGAACGGTTCTGGTGGAATCAAGTCGCATCTTGCTGAATGATAAAGAGGTGTATTCTTCGGACTCTGGTGATTTCCAGGACTTTATACGCTCTGCTTTCAAGACAGTCTGCGCTCCGAACATGAAGTTCTACAAGATGGACAGTCTGTCCAAACTTGGCTACGTCGCGTCTGAAGTGCTTCTTGACGGCATTGAATATGGAGAAGAGGACTGCGGACTCATTTTGTCAGGAGTTTACGGCAGCCTCGATACGGATATCCGGCATCAGCAAATCATTGACAGTGAAACAGATGCCTCCGCGAGTCCTGCAGTGTTCGTCTATACGCTTCCGAACGTGGTAGAGGGCGAGATTTCCATCCGTCATCATATCAAGGGCGAGAATACATGGTTCTGGTCAGATGACAGGACGCTTTCGGACGTGCGTGAGTATGCTGCGCTGTCAATGTCTGCCCAGAATATGAAATATTGTATTGTCGGTCACATTGATTTTCTGAATGGCAGATATTTCGCTAAATTTGAACTCTTGGTCCGCCGATAGCCGGACATTGTTATTCTGATAATTGTAGAAATTATGGATGAACTTATAGAAAAACTTAAAGCCCAGCTCATTGAGGCTCTGAATCTTGAAGAGATTACGCCTGAGGACATTGACCCGGAAGCTCCTCTTTTCGGGGACGACGGTCTCGGGCTCGATTCTATCGACGCGTTGGAAATTATCCTGCTCCTGGACAAGGATTACGGCATCAAGCTGAAGAATCCTGCTGAGGGAAAACAGGTGTTCTATTCGGTCAAGACCATGGCCGACTATATCCGCGAACACGGGAAAACTGCATGATATGGAAGTCTATGTGAGCGGGCTTGGTGCGATTTGCGCGGCCGGGACCAATGTAGCAGAATGTCTGGAGTCAATGCGGAGCGGCCGTTCAATGCTTGCTCCTGTGAGACGTTTTCAGACTGCGCTCGGGTTTCCTGTCGGCGAGGTCTGTCTTTCTGATGACGAACTTAAAGAAGCGTTAGATATTGACAGGCAAGAAGTTGCAAGTCGTACGGCTCTGCTCGGACTCAAGGCTGTGGACGAGGCATTGACAGATTTCGTCAGCCGTAGTGGCAAGGCAGACGGGCTGAAAGAGCTCCGCTGCGCATTTCTGTCCGGTACTTCGGTGGGCGGAATGGATTTGAGCGAGGTTTTCTGGCAGGAGCACCGTGATGACCTTACCGGCGGCGACGCGAAATGTCTGAGCATGCATACGCCCGGGGATGTTACCTCGATGATGGCGCATTATCTGGAGTCCCGTGGGGTCAATATAGTTTTCAGCACGACCATAAGTACGGCTTGTTCTGCTGCCGGCAATGCTATTATGTTGGGATCCAAGATGTTGCGTGAAGGATTGTGCGATGTGGCCATTGTGGGCGGTACGGATTCGCTTTGTCGTTTTACGATGAACGGGTTCAATTCTCTGCGTATTCTTGATCCGGAAATCTGCAGGCCGTTCGACGAGTCCCGCGCAGGGCTGAATCTTGGTGAGGGTGCAGGGTATCTCGTGCTCACTGCCGACTCTGAAGGCGCTGTCTGCAGGCTGACCGGCTGGGGCAATGCCAATGAGGCTTACCATCAGACGGCGAGTTCGCCTGAAGGTATAGGGCCGGGATTGTCAATGTCCGCTGCACTTGAGCAGGCAGGTCTGGATCCGTCCGACATTGGCTTTGTCAATACGCACGGGACTGGTACTCAGGTCAATGACCTTGCGGAGAGCAATGCCATGCTGCGGGTTTTCGATGGTGCTGTTCCACCGTTCAGTTCGCTCAAGGCCTATACGGGGCATACTCTTGCCGCTTCTGAGGGAATAGAGGCTGTGTTGGTCTGCAAGTCGTTGGAACTGAATGATTTGTCGTTTATGGGCTCGTGCGGTTTCTCCTCTCCTATTCCGGAAACCGGTCTTGTGCCGTTTAGGGGTTCTTGCAGTTACGCTTCTAAGCCACGGTTGCGCAACGTATTGTCCTCGGCCTTCGGCTTCAGCGGCAACTGTGTCTCTCTCGTCTTTTCGGATATCATTGACACTCAATCTTCTAAAGCACTTTAGCCATGCTGTTTATTCCGCATAAACATTTATATATCAGCGGTACTTCATATGTCAGTGCTGATGAGCCTGATTATAAGGAAGTTATAACTGATGCGAATTCGAGGCGCAGAATGGGGCGGCTCCTGAAGATGGCTGTCTGGTGCGGGCTGAAATCGCTTGATGGTGTCCCTTCCGAGATGGTGGCCGGAATAATCACCTCTACGGGTGCCGGCTTTATGAAGGATACCATCTCTTTCGGTTCCAGCATTTTCGACAGGGAGGAAACTCTGCTGAATCCGTCACCTTTCATGCAGTCCACTTTCAATACAGCATCCGGTTACATTGCATTGATCCGAAAAATTCACGCCTACAACACGACTTATGTGCAACAGGCTGATGGTTTCGCGGCTTCTCTTGTCGATGCCGCAATGCTGCTCGATGATGCGGGTGAGGGGAATGTGGCACTGGTCGGTGCCTTCGACGAGGTTACGCCGGAGGTTGATGCCATAAGGCAACGTCTTGGTTTATATAGAGTTGGGGACGGTTTCCTTCCGTTGGGAGAAGGCGCTGCTGCATTTCTGCTCAGTGCCGCGATGCCGACTGACGTTTCCGAGTCGTGCCGGGCAACTGAATCGTCCACAGGGTTGGGTGGTGATGATGGTTCCGAGTCTGATTCCTGGCAGAGCGGCGATGAAGCAGGTTCTGAGTCTGCCTCCTGGCCGTGTGATGAATCCGGCTCTGAGTCTGCCTCTGAGCAGGATGGCGATGCAAACTCCGAGTGCTCCACCGGACCTTTGCGTGAGTCCGAGTCTGCCTCCTGGCCGTGTGATGAATCTGGCTCCGAGTCTGCCTCTGAGCACGGTGGGGAATTCGGCTCAAAGTCCTCTTTCTGCCCCCTGCACGAGTATGGGGGGACCTCATCGCGCTCGCTGAACGGCACCAAAGACGGCAACGCAGCTCTCCGATTCTGTGGCCTCGCGAATCTTTCAGACCTCCCGAAATGTGCAGAGAATTCGCTCGCTGAACTGTTCGGAATCAATGCCGGTGTCAATGTCATAAGTTGCGCCGACCACGTCGAGTCCCTTGGAGCGTTCCGTTCACTGCTTCCGGTATTGCTCTGTAAACTCATTTCGGAACAGCAGATTCCGGATGGTTATACCGCGATAATGGATGATGTCAATGAGGATGGCGTTATCGTCTTGTTACATAAGTAGTTGACTTCTGCCGATATGTCTGTCATAGCAATACTCTGCATACTTGCCATTGTCCTTTCCATAACAGTCTTTATGGTCTGGGCTTCTGCCAGCATACGCTCAGGAGTATATGTGCGGGCATTCTGTCGTGAGAAGACAGACCGGAAAGTGGTTTATCTGACTTTCGATGATGGGCCGCATCCGCCTGAAACTGAACGTGTTCTGGATGTCCTCCGTGAACGTGGCGCCAGGGCGACTTTCTTCTTGATCGGCTCCAAAGTCTCTGGTAATGAGGCGGTTCTGCGTCGCATGCTTGAAGAAGGACATGCGCTCGGGCTGCACACTTACAGCCATGCCGGCACTTTTCCGTTGTTGTCTTTCGATAAAATGCTGGCCGATGTCAATGAAGGGAAACGTGCAGTAGAAAGTGTCGCCGGCAAGAAGATTTCATTGTTCCGTACTCCTTTCGGCGTGACGAATCCGACTATCGCTAAAGTAATTCGGACTCTTGGTCTGCAAACTGTCGGCTGGGATGTAAGAAGCTTTGACACAATGTTTTGCAAGTCGTCAGAACATTCATGTAAGTCGTCAGAGCATTCTTGCAAGCAGTCTGGACATTCTTGCAAGCAGTCAGAACATTCTTGTAAGCAGTCTGGACACGACTGGTATGTCCCTGTTGTAGAACGGATTATGAAACAGGTACGCCCCGGCTCGGTCATCCTCCTCCACGATAGACTCGATGGAGCAAGCGAGCTCCTCTCCCTCCTCCTGGACATCCTGGCCGCCTCTGGCTATGACTTCACCTGCGCTTTGCCTAATACTCTGATTTCCTCTTCGGATTCATCGGAAACCAACCTTTCCTGACTCTCTTCCTCTGTTCGAAAATCTCCAATATGCTCCACAGGCAAGAGCACCCCACGACTCCAAGAATGGGGCTTGCTACGCTGTTCTCTACCAGAAGGCTTGCCACGATGAAGGCCAGGCCTGCAAGTGCGAATGCCCACCAGCATTTAGTGCCGAAATAATACTCACTCTTGATTACGAGTGGGTGAAAAAGTCCAATTACCAAAAATGTGATAACTGCTATGATTAAACCAGAGTAGTTCATTTGTCGTGTTTTGTCTGTTTGTCGATCTGTCTGTTTGTCTGTTTGACTGACTATCTGTTTGACTGTTTGTCTATTTGACTATTTGACTGGCTATCAATCTATCTATCAATCAATTAGACCGTCCGTCTGTCTGCCACCTGCCTGTCTGTCGATCTGTCTGCCACCTGCCGCAGCATTCCATCCCTATTGTCCGCAGGGGTTTGGAAATAATTTCCGCCACAAATATACGCAATCCCGCGTGATTTGCCAATCAGTCGTGGTGAAGGTTGCCAGTCACGTGTGCAAATCGTGGGCTTCTGCCCCCGTCGGCTTTAATGAATGTTGTCCCGAACTGCGGCAAGAGCCCGCTTAGCTCAGGGTGCTTCGCAATTCGCCGTGGGCCATGCCGCTGTTCGGCTATGAACTGGTCCGCTCGGAGCTAACTTGCAAGGAAAGTGCTCTCCTGTGTTTCCATTGACTATTGACGTTTGAAAACGCAAAGATAGAGGCCGATCAGCTGCTCGTCAAGACATAACTGCGGAGACGCCTGTAAATTTTGGAACCAATGAGCATCCACATAAAGCCGCAAAAATCATTATAATCTATTGAGCCATTGATTGTTACGCTGATTTTAACCCGCTATCCAATATGCTCACTCCCATAAAAAATTAGGGTGATGAGCATATTTGCATTTTACCCTAAACCCATATAATCAATTGTATATCAATTTATTATATAGACACCCGCAGGCTTCTTAGGATGCTCATTGGTTCAGAATGGTAGGGATAGCGGGCTTCGGCGAGTATAGATCCTGATGCCTGTTATATTTTTGTGTGCTGCGGAATGGGTAAAATTTACCATTCTGTCCCAATTGGCCGGTAGAAGTGGCAGTCAGTCCCGGAATACCTCTTACTGTGCAGACAATCTTACCGTCGGCATCAATGATGTATGACAGAACCTCATCCGTCTTGTCATCATCCTTATACAGAACGAATCCCTTGCTGTCGCTGGATGGGACGCCGAGGAACCACATGAGAATCATGCTTTCAGAACCGAAACTTGCCGTATGTCTTCACCTGCTCATACTCGTTCCAGACCTCATGTCTTTCAGCCGGACGATACTCCTCCCAATGCGAACCGTTTCTCAGAAAGTAACCTCCGTCATATGAGTAGAGGCCGGTCTGGCCGAATGCTGGAATCAATGTCGAGAGCAATGTCAGTACGCTCGCCAGAAGAAATCGCACGGCTTTAGAAACTCAGTCCCATTCCGACGACCAATGAGCGTGGAAGAGACGGGCCGTAGATGTATCCGGAGTCACGCAATTCTCCCTTGTCAAAGTCTTTCTGATAGGCATTGAAAATATTCTTGACACCGGCGTGGAGATTGATGCGGCAGGATTTCATGACATTGAATTCGTAACTTATCTTGCAGCTCATATCCCAGAAGGATGGGGTGTTGACAGCTACATCGACATCTGTTCCGCTTCCCGTGAGATGCTGTGTCAGCATTGACCCTGTGTATGTGCCGGACAGGTCAATGTCGAAGTTTTTGAAAGGAGAGTAGCATGCCACCATATAGCCGTAGGTGTCCGGTGAACGGAACATTTTGCTGACTGGAGCCACATTCTCGTCATCGCTCCATGCCTGAGCTTCATCATAACGGCTTCGCTGTATGGTCAGGCCTCCTTGCAGGCTGAAAATCTTGGAGACTGCCAGTTTGCCTTCCATTGTACAGCCATAGACTTTTGCGCCGGAACCGTTGTATCTCTCCATGATTGTGCCCTTTCCGCCGTCGGTCTTGTTTCCTGTCTGTCTAAGAGAGTAGGTGTCCTTCAGGATGGTTAAGAATCCCTCAGCCATAAGATTTATGGAGACATTGTCCAAGGAGAGATACCAGTCTGCAGAGGTGCTGAACGAGTGGGACTTCTCCTCCTTGAGGTTGTCGGCAAGCCTGATTCTTATTCTGTCTCCTCCGGCTACTGCAACATGCAGATCTTCGTCAAACGCCTGTGGCGCACGGAAACCTTTGGCATAGATGGCACGGAAACTCAGATCTCGGAACGGACTGTAGCGGATATTGACCCTTGGCGAGAATATCGGCCTGCTGATGAGGTTATGTTTGTCAATACGGACACCACCAAGAATTCCCCAGTGTTCGTTCTTCCATTCGTTCTGGAGATAAGCGCCGAGGATATTTATCTTCTGGGCCGTTTTATAGTCATATCCGAGTGAGATGTCATTCAGATTGTCGAAACTGTACTCCAGGCCTGCCGTGAGTTGTGCCGGCATGAAAAACAGGCGGTCGAACTTGTACGAATACTGTCCTCCGCCGACGGCAGTGAAGTCAGTCGTCTTTCCATACGCATTCGGGTCCATTCCGGTTCCGTAGTAGCTGTTTCTGTGTATGTGCTGCGCGGAAACATAAATATTCCAGATATGCCTGCCATCCTGGCTCTGTCCGTCATAACTGATGGAACCGCTGTTGTTTATATGCTCGGTCTGCTCAGCAATAAGTGCCTCATGTGCAGGTCTGTCCAGACGGTCACCGCCGCGTCTGTACTCCTTTACACCATGATATTCGAATTTAAGTTTCGAGAAAGGATTAATCCTGAGATGTCCTCTCGTGCCGACAGTGATGGTGTTGAGGGCGGGAATTTCTGTAAATCCGTCTTTGTCAGCGTCATAGCCGTCTCTCGAGCGTCTCTGTCCGAATACGAACAGGCCGCCTCTTCCGTCGTCTGTGACCATGGAAGCATTTATGCTGGTATTGTTGTCCAATGCGCCGCTCATGCCGATGGAAGTGAGTTCGTGGCTTATTCCGGCACTGGACCTCATGGCTTCTTTTGTGATGATATTGATCGTTCCTCCTATTGCTGAGGCTCCGAACAGGGCTGAGCCGCCTCCACGCACCACTTCCACGCGGTCAATCATTGACGCTGGTAGTTGCTCCAATCCATAAACGCCCGCAAGCGCTGAGAAAATCGGTCTGGAGTCAATGAGAATCTGCGAATAGTGTCCGTCGAGTCCGTTGATTCTTGCCTGCGTGAAACCGCAGTTCTGGCAGTCGTTCTCGATCCGGACTCCCGGCTGGAACGTGAGTCCTTCCGCCAGGGTAGGCGAGGATGTTGTAGCGAATATGCGGCTGTCTATGACATTGACAAGAGTAGGTGCCATTTTTCTGGATGTGCGGTTTCGGGTGGCGCTTACTACGACTCCGTCGAGGGAGAGCGGTTCCTCTTCTAGGCTGAAATTCACCTCGTATGACTTTCCTGCTTCGATGTCGAGTGAGACTTTTGCGTCTTTGTACCCCACGAATGATGCTATGAGGTCGTGTTTTCCGACAGGGAGGTTCCTGATGGCATAATGTCCTGAGGATGAGGTCTGTATCCCGAGCTGTGTGCCGCCGACCATTACTGTGACATAGGGGAGGTGTTCGCCTGTCTTCGCGTCAATGACATGACCTGAGATGCTCGCGTCTGATTGTTTGTTCTGTGCATTTGTCTGTACGCTAAAGCACACAGCGAACGTGGCCACTATGAGGGTGGTTAAAATATGTATTGATTTCATGGATTCTGTATCGTTTATGTATGAATGACATTGCACATAACCTGAAAAAAAGGTTATGCGTTTCATTTTCCAATAATGTTTGGAATGTGTTGTGGTTATAACGACACAGGAGGAGCCCTCAGTCCGAGGACATGGTGAAAAACCGTCTGGACGACTTTTGGTAATGCCTGCACGGGAATGAACGAGAAACTCGGACTTTCCGCAGTGATTAATTCTGCATGACCGCTATTCAGATAGATGTTTGCAGAGATAATCTGCAGGAACTGGATCTCAGAGGCGCTGTGGCTGTGGGCTTTTCCGCTCCATGGATGTGAATGCACGATACGTCCATCAGGTCCCTCATGGACATGGGGGAACAGGTTGGTCGATGCAAAAAAGAATGCAAACAACACAAGCGCCAATGCGCTCTTGTATTTGAGATGACGTATCAAGCTGCCGCGAATTTAGTAATTAAAAATGAAACGACAAGACCTCCGTCGTGTATCCCTTTGCGAATTTGAGCAAATCAGTTAACTTTGTTCGAGTCCGGATAACTTGTCGGATATTGAAAGATGGAAAGAGGAAATTTTGAATTGGATGTGGCCAGATTCATTGTGGAGAAAACGGATATGAGTCTGTTTCTCACTGGCAAGGCGGGGACAGGCAAGACCACGTTCCTCCGAGATGTGGTACGCCATACGAAAAAGAAATGTATCGTGCTGGCTCCCACTGGAATAGCCGCTGTCAATGCCGGGGCAATGACCATTCACTCCTTCTTCCAGTTCGGTCTCGGACCCTTCGTGCAGGGTGTCATTGAACCGAAATCTGATTTCAGAATCAACAAGTCTAAATTGGAACTGATACGCCATCTCCAGTTGCTGATAATCGATGAGGTGTCAATGGTCCGGGCGGATCTGATGGACCACATTGACGTGGAACTCAGGCGCATCCGCCGCAACAGCAAGCCGTTCGGCGGGGTTCAGCTTCTGATGATAGGGGATCTGCAGCAGCTCCCGCCTATTGCCCACGGCGGAGAAGATGAACTTCTGAGACAATATTACAAGACATTGTATTTCTTCAGCAGCGCGGCGCTCAAAAGCATGAAATACAGCTGCATAGAGTTGAAGAACGTCTATCGCCAGACGGACGGGCATTTCATCGACATACTGAACCATGCCAGGGATTGCACATTGACCAGTCAGGACATTTCTGACCTCAATGCCCGTTATATTCCAGGTTTTTCACCTAAGCCGGAAGACGGCTATATCAGGCTGATGACGCACAACAGACAGGTGGATTATGTCAATGAAACTGAATTGGAAAAGCTTGACAGTAAACCATATACGTTTGTGGCCGCTGTGACAGGCACGTTTCCCGAGGAGTCATATCCGACGGCAGACAGCCTGACATTGAAGAAGGGCGCGCAGGTGATGTTCATCAAGAATGATCCGGAACGGCGTTTCATCAACGGAACGCTCGGGGAGGTCAAGAGCATTGACAAGAACAGCATTGCCGTAAGGCTGGCAGAATCGGGGATGATAATCGATGTCGAGCCGATGGAGTGGCAGAATATCCGCTATCAGTTCGACGAGGAGAGTAAGGAGATATCATCCAAGCAGATAGGCCGTTTCAAGCAGTATCCGCTGAAGGCTGCATGGGCGATAACCGTGCACAAGAGCCAGGGACTTACGTTCGACAAGGCCATCATCGATGTGCACGCCGCATTTTCTCCGGGCCAGGCTTATGTGGCGCTGAGCCGTTGCCGTACATTGGACGGGCTGGTCCTGAGTTCGCCGGTTTCCGCATCCGTTTTCATGAGGGACAATGCCGTGGATGCGTATATGAACTACATCTCCAGACCCGTAGAAGAACTCGCTTTCTCCTCTTGCTACGAATACTTTGAATATGAGAAAAAGCCTGAGCCAGAAGAAGTTGCACCTGCGGGTAAGGTCAATGCAGATAAACGGGAAGTGCCTGTGGAAATCCCTGATACGGCTCTCGCGCAGGAGCTGAAGACGTGGCGGTTCGAGCGCGCAAAGGAAATCGGCAAGCCCGCCTTTGTTGTCTTTTCAAATGCCGCTTTGGCCGGGATTGCTCATCTGCGTCCCACGACATTGACCGAACTCATGGAGGTTCCTGGGATAGGTCAGTCCAAGCTCAATGCTTATGGCGAGGAGATTGTCAGCATTGTCCAGAGTCATATGGAAGATGATGACCTCGGGCATGACGATGACGGTCAGGAAAGTAGTCCGGCAGATGATTTCCGTGTGCACAAAAAGGAGAAAAAAGAGGAATTCCGCGATGATACCGGCAAGAAACTGAATACTTTTGAATATTCGTATTGGCTTTATAACCAAGGTAATATGGTGGAGCAGATTGCCGAAAAGCGTGGACTTAATCAGAGTACGATAGAAGGTCATCTGGCACGCTACGTGGCTTCCGGAGACATTGATGTCCACGAGTTTGTAGATGCGGATGCTTTGGAAAAAGTGAAAGCATATTGCGAAAAGCATCATGAGGAGAAGGCATTGAAACCAATCTTCGAGCATTTCGACGCGAAGATTCCGTACGGTGTCCTGCGCATGGCCATTGCCGCTATCAGGAAAGAAATTTAAACACTCACATAAGCGATGAAACACAAACTTTTTACATTGGCAGCTATGACTGCAGTGATATTGTCCGGGTGCTGCGGAGACGGCTGTAAGGATGGGCAGAATTACAAGATCAGGGATGGCGTCATTGTGTTCAATGAACCGAAACCGTCTGCTGGCCAGCAGGATATGTTGCAGTTCGCGGCGGATCCGATCGATACGGTCAGGGTCGGTTTTATCGGGCTGGGTATGAGGGGATCAAGTGCAGTGTCGCGTTTTACCAACATTGACGGAACCCGTACGGTGGCGCTTTGCGACCTGGAGGAAGACCGCGTGAAGAAGTCGCAGAAGAGACTGGCGAAAGCGGGGAAGCCTGAGGCTGCGGAGTATTTCGGGGAAGACAGTTGGAAACAGCTTTGCGAGCGTGATGACATCAATCTCGTGTATATCTGTACACCATGGGACAAGCATGTGGAGATGGCAGTGTATGCGATGCAGCATGGAAAACATGTTGCCGTGGAGGTTCCTGCGGCTACTTCTGTGGCAGAATGCTGGCAACTGGTAGATGGGGCGGAACAGACACGCAAGCATTGCATGATGTTGGAAAACTGCGTGTATGATTTCTATGAACTGACCACGCTCAATATGGTCCAGCAGGGATTGTTCGGCGAAGTTCTTCATGCGGAAGGCTCTTATATCCATAATCTTGCGGATTTTTGGGACCGATATCATGACAATTGGCGTCTGGCATTTGACCAGGCACATGCCGGTGACGTTTATGCTACACATGGCTTGGGCCCTGACTGTCAGGTGCTTGACATCCACCGTGGCGACAGGATGGACTATCTGGTTTCAATGGCGACAGTTTCGGTTGCAGGTCTGGAACTGGCCAAGAAGAACATGGGCGCCGAGACATTCGCGAACGGTGACCAGACTTCCACGCTGATTCATACTGTCAATGGCAAGACCATCCTTCTGCAGCACAATGTCTATACACCTCGTCCTTATGACAGGATGTATCAGGTGGTCGGCACGAAGGGATATGCGGAAAAGTATCCTTCCCCTGGATTCGCTTTCGAACCTGACCAGATCAATGGCGATGCGGATTACGAGAATCTTTCGGCGCATAATTTCGTTTCCGGAGATGTCTATAAGGAACTTCTGAAGAAATATCAGAGCCCTATTGTCAAGGATATTGAGGAGAAGGCGAAATCGGTCGGCGGACATGGTGGCATGGATTTCATCATGGATTACCGTCTGGTATGGTGCCTCAGGAACGGCAAACCGCTTGACATGGATGTTTATGATGCGGCCGAGTGGTCCTGCATCGGTGACCTGTCTGCAGCTTCCATCGAAAATGGCAGCAAACCGGTCCTCGTGCCTGATTTTACACGTGGCAAATGGAATAAGATCCAGGGCTACCGCCATTCAGAATAACCGTCCCGAGTCCCTTAATTGATGGTCAATGAAGATTGAAGAAGCCATATTATATGTGCTTGCAGAGCGGAACGGAGGTCTGCGCACAGAACAGATTGCGGAGATCATAAACCGGAGACGGCTTCATGTCCGGAAAGACGGTAAGCCTGTAACCTCAGCCCAGGTCTATGCGGTCGTGATGCGCTATCCTGACACTTTCGTCAAGGCAGAAGGGCGCATCATGCTGATGATATGAGTTCCGGCCGCTTTACAGATAGTCGGTGTAGAGGATGCCGTCGAGGTGGTCGCACTCGTGCTGGAAGATGACGGCGGTGAACCCCTGTATGCTTTCGGTGGTGTCTCGTAAGGTCCTGACGGAGGTGTATTTGATGTCAATGTCGCGGTAGCGGGCTACTTCACCTCGTTTTCCGGGAATGCTGAGGCATCCTTCGAAACCAAGTTTCTTTTCACCACGGCATGCGGAAATGCTTATGTTGGGATAGACCTCAAAAGGCTCACCTTCCTTGTCGAAACGCTGTACCGCTACTATGCGTCTGGATATCCCCACTTGAGGGCCGGCGATACCGACTCCGTCCTCTTCAGGTGAGGTAACCGTAACTACCATCTTTTCGGCAAGGCGTTGATACTCATTGCTTTTCAGCCCTTTTTCGCTGATTCTACGACACTCTTTCCTCAGTGTCAATGAATCTGCTGCGTCATTGACAGTAAGCACGCGCATAGTGGCTCTTTCATCTCTGATAAGCTCCATTTCAGCAGAGCTCCAGCCGCTACGATTGCCGCACGAGATGGCGGTCGCAGCCATCATTGCAGTAAGAATAATCCCGAGAGTCCTCATATTGTCATTTTTTTTTATCAATGCAAAAATACATTATTTCCAGCATTCGCGCGTCGGTTTTAGAACATCTATCCGGAGGAGATCGAGCAGGTCATCAACAACATCGATGACGTGAACGAGTCCATCATCATTCCGCGTGGCGGCAAACTGGTGGCGCTGGTGACGTTCAATGAGAATGCCATCGACTGGAACCAGGAGGGCGAGGATGAGTTCTTCCGCAGGATCGAAGAGTACAAGTCAATGATTCTGAACATAGTAAACAAGAATGTCAACCGCACTTCGAAGGTGAGCGCCGTCCAAATTCTGCGTGAGCCGTTCGAAAAGACCGCCACCCGCAAGATCCGCCGTTTCAAGTATTTAGACGTGAAGGGAATATAGGGGGAAGGTGATGGCCGATAACTTCGGCTTTTTGTTAAAAATTAGGGCATTTTTTTAACAAAATGGGGTTTGTTTCTCATTTGGTTTAAAAATGCCGCGTTTTTTTAACCAAATGACAGGCTTGTTGCTAATGTGACATATTTGCCATAACTTAGTTGTGTGACTTCCGTGACAACACACGGATAGCGCCACAAAACTATACCGAAAAAAAACTATGTCAGAATTTAGAGAACGAGAAAATTTCTGCCTGCGCACATTCGAGATGAATGGTCCGTATTGGCATTTGTTTACTTCCGGAAAGGAAACCCCTCAGATATTCAAGAAAAAGGAAGACTTTGGGTTCGCTATGAACGTCATCGCTCAGACGGCATTGAAGTACAACGAAATCAAGATTCTCTTCAATTCCGCAAACTGTCAAAAGTTTTTGACGATTTGATCCGATAGGGGCATATTTTTATACTGGTAAGCGGTGAACTGGCAAAATCTCTGTACCTCAAGTTGTGTTTTTTGCTTGGAGTC
>Ga0129315_1000562_pt1 | contig 27409 bp, 24 predicted proteins | sample Cm827metagenome_FD_94432 | JGI IMG/M metagenome (GOLD analysis project Ga0129315, IMG submission 94432) | Eastern black-and-white colobus group fecal microbial communities from Wisconsin, USA - Cm827 metagenome | ecosystem: Host-associated > Mammals > Digestive system > Large intestine > Fecal... | reverse complement strand
GTTCATCCTGAGCCAGGATCAAACTCTCAATAAAAATGTTCGAATCCAGTTCAGAATTAACGTCTAGCTAATTCATCCCTTTTACTGTTTATAAGGTCAGTTCCTTGAATGTTAAAACTTTTTTAGAATCTTTCAAGGTTGTTTCACTGTTCAATTATCAAGGTTCTTTATCTCGTTGCTTATCAACAGCAACTTTGATATCTTATCACTTTTTCAGAACTTTGTCAACTACTTTTTTAACTTTTTTCAAGTTGTTTTTTCGTCTCAGTTCTTCAAGCGAACTTCTATAGATTATCACATCTATTTTTATTTGTCAACTACTTTTTTAATTTTTTTAAATTTTTGTAGCTAACTAACGGAGAAAGAGGGATTTGAACCCTCGCGCCGCGCAAACGACCTACACCCTTAGCAGGGGCGCCTCTTCAGCCTCTTGAGTATTTCTCCGGATTCTGAATTCTCATTATTGATATTCAAAATATGCATCAATTACTGACGCATGAGTTATTATACTAAATCTATTTATATTTGTCAATATCATTTTTGAAAGTTTTTTACAATTTTTTTACATTGTCTATACAAGCTGTTCCTGATTCTGTGGCTTGCTTACTTTCCCTTTGAATCGGTTATAGATATAAGCATTTGCTTCTTTCTCTTCAGTATCATCCAATGTTTTTAAAACCACCGGTTCACCATATTTTCTTTCCAGCGCTTTCTGGATCAGATAATCTGCTACTTCCGGATTCTTTGGCAAAAGTGGTCCGTGAAGATACGTACCAATGACGTTTTTATATACTACACCTTCATAACCACTTTTTCCATCATTACCACTTCCATAAATCACTTTTCCAAAAGGCTTATTATTCTTGATATTGGTTCTGCCGCCATGATTCTCAAATCCCACTACCGGCATAGAAACCAGATCACTTTCCAGTACAATATTATCAATCAGCCGGTAGTCTGTACCTCTGTCTGTATCCAGATCAATGATACCCAGCCCTTCGATATTTCCTTCTGCTGTCGCATAGTAATTTCCAAGAAGCTGAAACCCACCACAGATAGCAATCACTACTCCATTGTCTTCTACATAGGTCTGAAAAGACTTTTTGATATTTTTCAGTTTGTCACAGACAAGCATCTGCTCACGGTCTGATCCACCTCCCAGAAGTATAATATCCAGCTTAGAAAAGTCTATCTCATCATTGATTTCATAACAGATAGTCTCTGCCTCTATTCCACGCCACTGGCAGCGTTTCATGAGACACTGGATATTCCCTCTGTCTCCATACAGATTTAACAGATCCGGATATAAATGTCCAATTGTTATCTTCATATTCTTCACCCCTGTTTTCCGCTATATTCTGCTTCTATTTTCTTCAGAATATTATGCGTACTGTAAAGACCGGTATAGTTAACCAGCACATAGAGATTCTTACATCCATGTTCAATCCGGTCTCTGATAGCCTTTTCTACATCCGGTTCCAGACTGGATGAAATGTCCACGTATTTTAATCTCAGTCTCATATCCTGACAACGAATACCGCTTACGATAATACTGTTTATATTGTCTGCCTGGAAACGGTCAAAGTCCACATCCCACAGCCAGGATATATCTGTTCCATCCTGGTCATTATCATTGATGAGAATAATCAGATCTTTCTCTGAAGTATCTTCCATAACTGCTGAAATATTCTGATTAAAACCTGCCGGATTCTTGGCAAGATTCAGGATAATTTCTGTTCCATCGATGGAAAAATGCTCATTTCGGCCATTTTCCGGATTGTATTTTTTCAGTACCTCTACAAAATTCGGTATTTCCAGTCCAGCCTCTCTTGCTGCTGCATAGACTGCCAGAATATTATAAATATTATAAAATCCCCGATAATTTGCTTCAATGTGGCGCCCCTCTACATCAAAAGCAAGATGCTTTCCGGTCTCAATATGAGAAGCATTGTATTTAATCTCCGGACGTTTAAAATCACAGTTACTACAGTAATAATCTCCCAGCTGGCTGAAATGGTAAAAATGATAGTTCATCTTTGCCCCACATTTTTTACAGAACCGTCCCTCTTTGATCTCATTGATCGATTCTTCGAATACTTTCTCACCAATTCCATAAGTCGCATAAGCGTTACCACTTTCCATGGTAACATAAGTAGACAATGCATCATCTGCATTGACAATCACTTTCATGTCAGGTGCCATCTTCATGGCCTCTTTTACCAGATTCATGGTAATGTCGATCTCTCCATAACGATCCAGCTGATCACGGAACAGATTGGTCAACACACAATAATCTGGTTTAAAATGCGGAAAAATACGAAGTGCAGAAGCCTCATCTACCTCAATACATGCATAATCCGCATCCAGTTTTCCATTCCATCCTGCTGCCAGAACAAAGGCTGCCACACAGCCATTCAGCATATTGGATCCGGTGTGGTTACACACTACTTTTTTATTCTGTGCTTCCAGCGTGGAACATAAAAGATTATTCGTTGTTGTCTTTCCATTTGTTCCGCAGACTACAAAAATCTTTTCTCGTACATCTCCTGCCAGCTCTGATAAAATAGCAGGATCAATCATCAGGGCTATTTTTCCTGCCCAGGTAACCCCCTGTTTTCCAAGCATTCTGCAGATCTTTGCAACAAATTTTGAGGCAAAGACAGCAGTCATTCTGCGTAACTTCATAATTCTATCTCCATTTTGTGGTTTTATCGCTCTTCATTTCTTTGCTTGATTAAGGAAATAAGTACCCTGAAACAGAGTACTTATTGTCCTTTTCTTATCTGAATCTTTTATTCTTCAGTCTCTTCTCCTGCATTTTCTGTTTCGTTCTGACTTTCTTCTGATGCCTCTTCTTCATTTTCATTTTTAGAGGATTCTCTTACTTTTGCAATACTTGCAATTGTAATTCCATTCTTCAGATCCATCAGTTTTACTCCAGATGTCACTCTTCCCAGTATGGAAATATCACTGCATGGCATCTGAATGATGATACCATCCGTATTGATCATCATGACTTCATTTTCTCTGCTAAGGATCTTCATACCAACTACATTACCGGTCTTTTCTACGATCTTGTAGCATTTATTACCTTTTCCGCCACGATTCTGAACTGTAAATTCATTGATATCTGTCAGCTTACCCATACCATTCTCAGATACCGTCAGCATATATTCTCCCTGACTGGACAGCTGCATACCCACTACCTCATCGGTATCCATCAGGTTGATTCCAATTACACCCATAGAGGCTCTGCCGGTTGCTCTTACATCTGATTCATGGAAACGAATACACTGTCCATACTTGGTTACCAGGAATATATCCTGATCACCATCGGTATATTTTACTTCAATCAGTTCATCATCTTCCCGCAGATTAATGGCTGTCAGACCAGTTTTTCTCATATTCTGGTATTCATCCAGAGAAGTCTTCTTCACCATACCATTCTTAGTAGCCATGAACAGATATGCATTCTCACGATACTCTTTCATGGTCACAATCGAAGTAATCGTCTCCTCCGGCTGAAGCTGCAGAAGATTAATGATTGCAGTTCCTCTTGCAGTTCTGGATGCTTCCGGAATCTCATAGGTCTTCAGACGATAGACCCGTCCTTTATTAGTGAAGAACATAATGGACGCATGGGTATTTGTCAGTATCAGTTCTTCGATATAGTCATCATCCAGCGTCTGCATACCCTTGATTCCTTTGCCACCACGATTCTGACTCTTAAAATTATCTCTGGTCATACGTTTGATATAACCCAGCTTCGTCATAGTGACTACCACTTCTTCCTGTGGAATCAGATCCTCCATGGAAAAATCAGATTCATCGTATCCAATGGATGTTCTTCTGGGATCCGCATATTTGTCACGAATCTCTTCCAGTTCTTTCTTAATCACGCCAAGAAGCAGATTCTCATCTGCCAGAATGGCCTTTAATTCTGAGATCTTTTTCTGCAGTTCTGCATACTCATTCTCAATCTTTTCTCTTTCCAGTCCGGTCAGTGCACGCAGACGCATATCTACGATAGCCTGTGCCTGCACATCTGTCAGAGTAAATCGTTCCATCAAAGATTCCTTGGCAATGGCCGCACTTCTGGATCCGCGGATAATGCGGATGACTTCGTCAATATTATCCAGTGCGATCAGTAATCCCTGTAAAATATGAGCACGCTCTTCTGCTTTATTCAGATCATATCTGGTTCTTCTGGTTACCACTTCTTCCTGATGCTTCAGGTAATAGGTGAGCATCTGCAGAAGATTCATGACCACTGGCTGGTTATGATACAGGGCCAGCATAATCACGCCAAAAGTATCCTGCAGCTGGGTATGCTTATAGAGCTGATTCAAAATTACGTTGGCATTTACATCACGGCGCAGTTCGATATTGATCCGCATACCTTCTCGGCTGGATTCATCTGTCAGCGCTGTGATACCATCGATTTTCTTTTCTTTTACCAGATCTGCGATCTTTTCAATCAGTCTGGCTTTATTTACCAGATAAGGCAGCTCCGTAACGATGATCCGGGTCTTGCCATTTGGCAATGTCTCCATATTGGTCACTGCACGGACACGGATCTTGCCACGTCCGGTACGATATGCTTCTTCAATTCCTCTGGTTCCCAGAATCTGAGCCCCGGTTGGGAAGTCCGGACCTTTCACAATCTTCAGGATCTCTTCGATCTCGGTATCTCTGCCTTCTTCAATACGGTTATCAATGATCTTAATGACCGCATTGACTACTTCCCCCAGATTGTGAGGAGGAATATTCGTTGCCATACCTACTGCAATACCGGTAGTTCCGTTACACAACAGATTCGGATAGCGGGATGGCAGTACGGTTGGCTCTTTTTCTGTCTCATCAAAGTTCGGTGCAAAATCTACCGTATCTTTATTGATGTCCGCCAGCATCTCCATGGAGATCTTGCTTAATCGTGCTTCGGTATATCGCATCGCTGCGGCACCGTCACCATCCACGGAACCAAAGTTACCGTGGCCGTCTACCAGCGGATAACGGGTAGACCAGTCCTGTGCCATATTAACCAGGGCTCCATAAATGGAGCTGTCCCCATGAGGATGGTATTTACCCATGGTATCACCGACAATACGGGCACATTTTCTATGCGGCTTGTCAGGACCATTATTTAACTCTATCATGGAATAAAGCACTCTTCGCTGAACCGGCTTTAATCCATCTCTTACATCAGGAAGCGCACGGGATGCGATAACGCTCATGGCATATTCGATGTAAGACTGTTCCATGGTCTTTTTCAGATCGACTTCATGTACTTTGTCAAAAATATTATCTTCCACGATCGTTCCTCCTAAATGTCAAGATTTTTTGCATATTTTGCATTTTCTTCAATGAATTCTCTTCTCGGTTCTACCTGGTCTCCCATCAGTGTGGTGAAAGTCAGGTCCAGCTCAGAAGTAGAATCTTCGTCCATATTGACTCTCAGCAGAATTCTCTTTTCCGGATCCATGGTAGTCTCCCAGAGCTGTTCTGCATCCATTTCTCCCAGACCTTTGTATCGCTGGATTTTATTATTCTGGTCACGTCCTACTTCCTGAAGAATCTGATCCAGCTCCTCATCAGAGTAGGCATACCATACTTTTTTATTTTTCTCCAGCTTATACAGCGGCGGCTGTGCCAGATAGACATGTCCCTGCTTGATCAGTTCCGGCATGAACCGATAGATAAAAGTTAACAGCAAAGTACTGATATGAGCACCGTCTACATCGGCATCGGTCATAATAATAATTTTATGATAACGCAGCTTGGAAATATCAAAGTCATCATGAATACCGGTACCAAAAGCGGTAATCATGGCTTTGATCTCCGCATTAGAATAAATACGGTCCAGTCTGGCCTTTTCTACGTTTAAGATCTTACCACGAAGCGGCAGAATTGCCTGGGTAGCACGGGTTCTGGCTGTCTTTGCAGAACCGCCCGCAGAATCTCCCTCTACGATGTAAATCTCACAGTTTTTCGGATCCTTATCTGAGCAGTCTGCCAGTTTTCCCGGAAGGGAAAGTCCATCCAGTGCTGATTTTCTTCTGGTCAGTTCTCTGGCCTTTCTGGCTGCTTCTCTTGCCCTCTGAGCCAGAATGGACTTCTCCAGAATGATCTTGGCCACCTGTGGGTGCTGTTCGAGATAAATCATCAGCTGCTCAGATACGATACTGTCTACCGCACCTCTTGCCTCGCTGTTACCCAGCTTCTGCTTAGTCTGGCCTTCAAACTGTGGCTCTCCAATCTTGATGCTGACAATCGCAGTCAGACCTTCCCGGATATCTTCTCCGGAAAGCGTCTCATTTTCCTTGATCAGTTTATTTAATCTCGCATAAGCATTAAATGTCTTTGTTAAGGCATTCTTAAAACCGGTCAGATGAGTACCACCCTCCGGTGTGGTAATATTATTTACAAAACTGTAGGATCCTTCTGTGTAAGAATCATTATGCTGCATGGATACTTCTACGTATACATCATCTCTGGTTCCTTCACAGTAAATAATATCCGGATACAGAGGAGTCTTGCCTTTGTTCAGGTATGTAACGAACTCCTTGATTCCTCCCTCATAGTGGAAGGTCTTTTCCATCTCCTGACCTTCTCGTTTATCCCTGAGAATAATCTTTACATTCTTGGTCAGAAAAGCCATTTCTCGAAGGCGCTGTTTTAAGGTGTCATAGTCAAACACCGTATCTTCAAAAATCTGCTTATCCGGCAGAAAGGTTACCATAGTGCCGGATTTTTCTTTTTCACATTCTCCAATCTCTTTTAACGGATAGCAGACATGACCTCTTTCATAACGCTGGTTGTAGACTTTTCCCTCTTTGTAGATGGTAACCTCCAGCCATTCGGAAAGGGCATTTACTACTGAGGCTCCTACCCCGTGAAGTCCACCGGATACCTTATATCCGCCACCGCCAAATTTTCCTCCGGCATGCAAAATGGTAAATACAACCTCTACCGCCGGCTTTCCTGATTTATGATTAATTCCTACCGGAATTCCACGTCCGTTATCGATGACCGTAATAGAGTTATCTTCATTGATCGTTACATCAATGGTATTACAAAACCCAGCCAGGGCCTCATCAATTGCGTTATCCACAATTTCATAGACCAGATGATGAAGTCCGCGAAGTGAAGTACTTCCGATGTACATACCAGGTCTCTTTCTGACTGCTTCCAGCCCCTCCAGAATCTGAATCTGGTCTGCTCCATATTCATGATTTACTTCTGTTCCCATACATCCTCCTATCTATTCCAACACTTTTCCGTCTACTACATGAAACACTTTATTGATCTGGAATCGGTTTTCCACAAAATCATCCAGACCGGTACAGGTGATCAGAGTCTGAATATCATGGATACTGTCCAACAAATACCCCTGGCGGTGACTGTCCAGTTCAGACAGCACATCATCCAGCAATAGAATTGGGGTATCCCCCAGTTCCTGCCTGACCAGTTCAATTTCTGATAATTTCAGAGCCAATGCAGCGGTTCTCTGCTGCCCCTGAGAGCCAAACTTGCGGATATCCACATGTTTGATCTGAAAACCGATATCATCCCGATGCGGTCCGATCAGGGATACCTTAAACTTTAAATCCCGGTCTCTGTTTCTTCGCAGGGTCTCTTCAAATGCTTCCGCCTGTACATTTGCATCATAGGTAACCAGAATCTCCTCCCGGTTACCAGACAGCTTTCCATGGATCTCTCTCATGATCTCGTTGAGCCTGCTGATAAATACAGCTCTCTCTTCGATCACTTTTCTGCCATATTCCACCATCTGCATATCCCATATATCCAGTGTATCCATAAAATCAGGTCTGAAACCTATCTCTTTTAATAATTTGTTTCTCTGATTCACTATTTTATTATAATTTGCCAGATTATGCATATAGACTCTGCTTAACTGGCAAAGCTCCATATCCACAAATCTTCTTCTCTCCCCAGGCCCGTTTTTGATAATATTCAGATCTTCCGGAGAGAAAAACACAAAATTCGCCACACCAAACAGCTCGCTGGCTTTTCGGATCGGAACACCATTGATGGCAATTCCTTTGGTTTTATTTTTTCGCAGGTGCATATCAATCTTTACCGGAGTTCCTCCCCTGATGATCTTCATCCGGATATGAGATTCTTCCTGATCAAACCGAATCATCTCCCTGTCCTTACTGCTGCGGTGTGACTTGGTCGTCCCGCATACATAGACGGACTCCAGAATATTGGTCTTTCCCTGGGCATTATCTCCGTAAAAAATATTGGTCCCCGAATCGAATTTTAACTTCAGCGATGGATAATTACGGAAATTTTCAAGCTTTATAGAATCAATTATCATATATGCACCAGCTTATTTTTCGATCTTGATGATGCTGCCTTCAAATTCCACTTCATCACCATCGTACAGCTTCTTACCACGCTGCAGTTCTGTCTGACCATTGACTTTCACCAGTCCATCCTGTATGGCAAACTTGGCATCCACACCGGATTCTACCAGACCTGCAGCCTTCAGAGCCTGTCCAAGCTTGATATATTCTTCACGTAATTTTATGGTTTCCATTTTTGTTCCTCTTTTTCTAGATGTTAAAGTTAACCGGTAAAATCAGGTAAATATAACTTTCTTTTTCATCCTTGATAAAACATGGTGCCTTGGAATTAACCAGATAAATCTGGATATTCTCATCGTCAATAACACGAAGCGCATCAATCAGGAATCTTGGATTAAATCCAATCAGAATATCTTTACCCTCTTTCTCAATGGCAATGTGTTCATTCATGGAACCGATCTGAGAATTAATCTTCAGTTCCATGTTGGTATCATCAATGCCAATGATAATTGGTTTCTTGTCACTTTCTTTAATCAGCAGCGTAGCGCGGTCGATACAATTCAGCATTTCTCTTTTGTTAATAGTGATCTTGGTCTCATAATCACTGGACAACATCTGATCAATACGGAAATAGTCTCCCTCGATCAGACGGGAAACTGCAATTGTATCATCGAATTCAAACAGAATATGATTCTTGGTAAAGTAAATGTTGACAACATCATCTACTTCGCCAGATAAGATTTTACTGATTTCGATGAGTGTCTTTCCTGGAACGACAACCTTGCGGTTTTCATAGTTCTCCTTCAATTCGATTTTACGAATTGAGATGCGATGACCGTCCAGAGATACGACTTTCAGTATATTATCTGTGATTTCAAACAGCTCACCTGTCATCATCTTGTTATTTTCATTCTGTGCAATAGAGAAAATAGTCTGACGAATGACTTCTTTCAGCGTAAATTGAGACACACTGATAGAATGATCTTTTTCCACAAAAGGAAGATACGGATAATCATCTCCTGCTTTACCGGAAATGTTGAACTGTGAATTTTCACAGGTTATCAACGCCTGATAACGGTCATCTGTCGAGATGGTAATATCGCTGTCAGCCAGTTTACGGATAATTTCAGAAAAAAGCTTTGCTTCCAGGGCAATTACACCTTTTTCCACAATCTCTCCTTTTACAATAGTTTCAATGCCAAGTTCCATATCATTGGTGGTAAATTTTATTTCTCCTTTGGAAGCATCAATCAGGATGCATTCCAGAATAGGCATTGTGGTTTTGGAAGGCACAGCCTTCATCACAATGTTAATGCTTTTCATTAATTCGGACTTAGAACAAACGATTTTCATAGCCGATGCTCCTTTCAGCTTAGTGCGTATGTAATTAAAAAAGATTAGTAGCCGTCGTCATAGGGTCTGTGGATTTGTAGATAAGTGCCTTTTCCCCCGTATTTAAGGGAAAAAACGACGGTATAACTATGTGAGAAACTCACAAAACCTGCCTTTTTTAAGGTGGATAAGTGTGGATAACTCTAATTTGGGTTAATCTTCTTTATTAAAATATCTACCGTATTACGGATATTATCATTTGTTGCAATCTCATCTTCAATGGTCTTGCAGCCATGGATAATCGTGGAATGATCCTTGCCGCCAAGGAGTGTTCCCAGTTCTTTATACTTAATCTGCGTCATTTTTCTGCAGAGATACATGGCGATCTGTCTTGGAAGAACGATTTCTGCATTTCTCTTGGAGCCTTTGATGTCATCTTTGGAGACATGGAAGTGCTCACTGACGGTATCGAGAATATATTCTGGCGTAATGACCTTCTTTTCATCTGGTGAAATGATGTTTTTTAAGGCTTCTTTGGCCAGTTCCAGATTGATTTCTCTCTTATTTAAATTACCGAAAGCAACGACAATGTTTAGAGCACCCTCCAGTTCACGGATGTTGGACTTCACATTGGTCGCAATATATTCGATGACGGAGTTATCTATGGTATAGCCATCCAGTTCTTCCCGTTTTTTCAAAATGGCCATACGTGTTTCATAATCCGGAGAGGAAATATCGGCGATCAGGCCCCATTCAAAGCGGGACTTCAGGCGGTCTTCCAGGGTGATCATCTCTTTTGGTGGCTTATCTGAGGAGATAATGACCTGTTTTCCTGCGCTGTGAAGATCGTTAAAAGTATGGAAAAATTCTTCCTGTGTAGATTCTTTTCCTATAATAAACTGAATATCATCTATAAGGAGAACATCAATATTGCGGTATTTGTCGCGGAATTTGGACATAGCAGCACTGTTACCGCTTCGGATATTGTCAATTACCTCATTGGTAAAGGTCTCACTGGTCACGTAGAGTACCTTTTTTTCCGGATCCTGGTCTAAAATAAAGTGGGCGATGGAATGCATCAGATGAGTTTTTCCCAGTCCAACACCTCCGTAAATAAACAGCGGATTATATACTTCACCCGGTGATTCTGCCACTGCAAGGGAAGCTGCATGTGCAAAATTGTTATTTTTTCCTACCACAAATGTATCAAAAGTATAACGTGGGTTCAAATTCGCCTTTTCTAAAAGCAGATTTGTTTTTTCCACATCTTTCGCTTTTGTTTCCTGTGTCTTTATATTTTCAGGAAGAATAAAGTCCAAAGAGCAGTCAAGACCGGTCAGTTCGGCGATGGCTACTTTTATAGGAAGCGTATATTTTTTCTGAATATAATTGATCTTCATCTGGTCATCGACCAGAATAGTTACAATATTATTCTCAAAACTGTGGACTTTTAACGGTTGTAACCAGGTATCAAAGGATACCTTTGACACTTCATGTTCGACCATAACATGATTTAGAATAGCATCCCAGTTTTCTTCTATTACATTCATGAAAATTCTCCTTTTGCACATAAAATCTCTGTTTATAATATTAAACCAAATTCCATTAATGCGCAATCAAAAGTTTAAAGGAATGTGTATAATTATGTGTAAAACCTTTTTTTTATGGAAAAATGGTGGTTATACACACGGTATTTACAAAAAAATGTGGTTCATGTGGATTGCGAAGTGGAAAATGTGAATTTGTGAATGGAACTGTACACATCATCCACATGCGTAAATACAAGGCATTTCGTGGACAAGATTTATTTATACACACATTATCACCGAGTTATTCACAAGTTATCCCCACGATGTGGATAACTTTGTGGGAAATATTCACACGATTCACATAAAACTGGAGAAACAGCAGGAGTACGCCAGACCACAGGCGGATTGGAAAGCTGTGATAATTTTTTTATAAATCAAGATAAATTACTTGACGAACCCTGTTTTTATGAATATAATTGAAATGATGTTTTTCTACGTAAATTGAAGAATAATTACCAATAATGATAAATGTTTGGTTAGAAGAAGGAGGTGCCCGGAACTATGGCAAAGATGACATTTCAGCCTAAGAAGAGACAGAGATCTAAAGTACACGGATTCAGATCCAGAATGAGTACTCCAGGCGGAAGAAAAGTATTAGCTGCAAGAAGAGCAAAAGGAAGAAAAGTTTTATCAGCATAGGCCGCATTTTTGTGGCCTTTTCTTCATATTAAGGGGAAAAAACACGAAAATATGAAATTTTCAGAGTCTTTAAAGAAGAATCGTGATTTTCAGATGGTATATCATCAGGGAAAATCTCAGGCAAATAAGTATTTAATTATGTATGCGTTACAGAATGCTGGAACCAGGAATCGCCTGGGAATATCTGTAAGCAAAAAAGTAGGAAACAGCGTAGTGAGACATCACCTTACCAGACTGGTAAGAGAAAGTTACCGTCTGAATGAAGAACAATTTCAGTCAGGGTACGATTTAGTCGTAATCGTAAGACCTTCCGCGAAGGAGAAAAGCTATCATGAAATAGAGAGTGCATTGCTGCACCTGGGAGGGAAACTAGGTATCAGATGAAACAGTTATTGATTCTTTTGATCAGATTTTACCAGAAGTATTTATCGCCGATGAAGACAACCAGATGTCCGTATGTGCCAACCTGTTCCCAGTATGGATTAGAAGCGATACAGAAGCACGGTGCAATCAAGGGAAGTATTCTGGCAGCCTGGAGAATATTAAGATGTAATCCCTTTTCACATGGTGGAATCGATCCGGTTCCGGATGAATTCTTATCTTTTAGGAGGAAAAAAATTTGAAAACAACAGTACTTACCAAAAGTAATGTGTTTATTATAGGACCAGTGGCCACGCTTCTTGGTTTTATCATTAATGCACTTTACTTATTCCTGAGTGGGGCATTTAATATTCAGAACATCGGTCTGTGTATTATCTTATTTACCATTGTGATCAATGTATTAATGCTTCCACTGACGATCAAACAGCAGAAGTCATCAAAGCTGACACAGGTTATGAATCCAGAGCTTCAGGCAATTGCCAAGAAGTATAAGAACAAAAAAGACCAGGCTTCTATGATGAAGATGCAGGAAGAACAGCAGGCTCTGTATGCAAAATACGGTATCTCACCAATGGGAAGCTGCCTGCCAATGCTGATTCAGATGCCGATTCTGTTCGCTATGTACCAGGTTATCTGGAAAGTGCCTGCGTATGTAAAGAGTGTATACGAGATGTATACCGCACTGGTGAATGATGTACTGGCATCTGCTCAGATGCAGACATTTCTGTCTGATTTTGCTACCAATGCCAGAGTGAATCTGGATAAAGTAGGATTTACCAGTGATTCTGTGGTAGATATTCTGCATAGTCTGACACCGGCGAACTGGGCTGCGTTTGCAGATAAATTCCCGGATTATAAGACTGTAATCGAAGAGACCGCAGCACAGGCTGCACATGTAAACAGCTTTTTAACAATTAATATTACAGATTCACCGTTCGCTATTATTAAAAACAGTTTTGCAAATCATCAGTGGCTGGCACTGGTCATTGCCATTCTGATTCCGGTACTTGCAGGTCTGACTCAGTATCTGAATACCAAGCTGATTCCTCAGCCGGAAACAACTGGAGATGATGCCAACAGCGCAATGAATTCTTCTATGAAGACCATGAATACGATGATGCCATTGATGTCTGTATTTTTCTGTTTTACATTTTCCACAGGTATCGGTATCTACTGGGTAGCAAGTTCTGCAGTAAGATGCGTGATTCAGCTCATTGTAAATAAGCGCATGGAAAAAGTAGACATCGAAGAGATGGTAAAACAGAACATGGAAAAATACAATGAGAAGCGCGTAAAACAGGGGCTGCGTCCGGAAAATATCAGCGGACAGGCTAAGAAGAACCTGAAGAACCTTCAGAATCCGGTAGTGGAAGATGAAGAGGCTATTCGCAACAAAAACGAAAAGAGACTTCAGAGTATGAAGGATTCTACAGAATATTATAACAAGACTGCAAAACCTGGAAGTATTGCATCCAAAGCAAGAATGGTAGAGCAGTACAATGAAAAGACGAACAAGAACGCAAAAAGCTATAAAAAGTAGAGGGAGATTCGAACAATGGAAGAATATATTACCGTCACCGCCAAAACGGTGAAAGATGCAATCCTGGAAGCATCTTTGAAGCTGGAAACATTCCGTGATAATATCGAATACGAAGTAATCGAAGAAGGAAGTACAGGATTCCTTGGATTCGGAAGCAAGAAAGCGATCATCAAGGCAAGAAAGAAAGTTGCAGTGGAAGATATTCTGAAAGAGGAAGTAAAAGAAGAAAAACCTGCAAAGAAAGAAAAACGGGAATTTAAAAAAGAGAAAAAAGAGTTCAAAGAAAACAAGAAGGAATTCAAAAAGGAAAAGAAAGAAAGACCTGAACGAAAAGAGTTCCGTCAGGAAGAGCCTGTTGCAGTAAAGGAAGAAACAACCGTTGTAGCAGAGCCAGCAGCAGAACCGGTGCAGGAAGCTCCAGTTGAAGTAAAAAAAGAACGTAAAGTTGTGCCGCTGACTCCGGAAGAAAAGGAAGAAGCAAAGGAAAAAGCAGTAAAATTCCTGAAAGATGTATTTGCATCCATTGAGATGGAAGTAGAAGTACATGCAGAATTTGAAGATGAAGTGCTGACTGTGGAGATGTCCGGAGAAGATATGGGTGTCCTGATTGGTAAGAGAGGACAGACACTGGATTCTCTTCAGTATCTGACCAGTCTGGTAGTCAACAAAGGAAAATCTGGTTATGTACGTGTGAAAGTAGATACTGAGAACTACAGAAGCCGTAGAAAGGAAACACTGGAAAACCTGGCAAAGAATATTGCATACAAGGTAAAGAGAACAAGAAGACCGGTATTCCTTGAACCGATGAATCCTTACGAGAGAAGAATCATTCATTCTGCACTGCAGAACGATCCTTACGTAACTACTCACAGTGAAGGAGAAGAACCTTACCGTAAGGTTGTTGTTACATTAAAGAGAAATAATAACCGTTAAATCAATAGGGAGGAGGGAACCAATGGTTCCCTCCCTCATTTTGTCTTAGTCAAGCTCGGTATAGAAATCAACAACAGCGTTGTATTTTTCATCGTCATCGATGACGGTGAGAACGATCTCTTCATCAGTACAGGTATCATCTGCTTCGGATCTCATGAATAACATATGTTCCGGATCATCTGTTACGCTGTCCCCTTCGATTTCACCAAGTAATACGAACTTTTCAGAATCCATCTCGAATTCATCCAGGATTGCGAATTCTACTTCGCTTCCATCATCCATCTCCAGAGTGACGGTATCAAATTCTTCCATATTTTCAGTTGTGCCCATTTGTATAATCTCCTTATCATAATAATTCGTAACTGTTCAGTACCTTCACAGTTACAATAATTCAATGAGTTGCTAACAGTGTAACACAGAAGATACGGAAAAAGCAATAAAAATAAGGATTTGTGGTTTGTATTATAAAATAAAATCTGCTATACTGTTTAAGATATTTTAGGAGGAGTGCTTCATGTTTCACACAGACACAATTGCAGCAATCTCGACTGGAATGACCAGTTCCGGTATCGGTATTGTACGTATCAGCGGACCGGATGCGGTAGAGATTGCAGATAAAATATATGATTCCAGAAATGGAAAGAAGCTGGCAGATATGCCGACACATACGATACATTACGGATACATCAGAGACGGAGAAGAGTTTCTGGATGAGGTTCTGGTGATGCTTATGAGAGGCCCGAGGAGCTTTACCGCTGAGGATACCGTAGAGATCAACTGCCATGGAGGCGTATACGCCATGAATCGGATTCTGGAGCTGGTAACCCGCAAGGGTGCAAGACTGGCTGAACCAGGAGAATTCACGAAGAGAGCATTCTTGAATGGCAGAATTGATCTGTCTCAGGCAGAGGCTGTGATCGATGTGATCAATGCCAAGAATGAATATGCACTGAAAAGCTCTGTCAGTCAGTTAAAAGGATCTGTGTTGAAAGCGGTCAGGGAGATACGGGAAAAGATTATTTACCATATTGCCTATATTGAATCAGCGCTGGATGATCCGGAACATATCAGTCTGGATGGATATCCGGAGCAGCTGGAAGAGCAGACAGAGCAATGGATAGAAAAGATCACCTTGCTGATTGCTTCTGCTGAGAATGGAAAACGCATGAAAGAGGGGATACGAACCGTCATTGTAGGAAAGCCAAATGCCGGGAAATCCTCTCTGTTGAATGTTCTTCTTGGGGAAGAGCGAGCTATTGTAACGGACATTGCTGGAACTACCAGAGATGTTCTGGAAGAACAGATGAGTCTGTCTGGAATCAGTCTGAATATTATCGATACTGCAGGTATCCGGGAAACAGAAGATGTAGTAGAGAAGATTGGTGTAAAAAAGGCAAAGACCTATGCAAAAGATGCAGATCTGGTTATTTATGTGGTAGACTCCTCCACACAACTGGATGAAAACGATGAAGAGATTATGGAACTGATCCGTGACAGAAAGGCAATTGTGCTTTTGAATAAAATGGATCTGGATCCGGTGACGACAGAAGAGATGATCCGTGAGAGGCTGGATAAGCCGGTGATACCGATATCGGCAAAAGAGGAACAGGGAATTGACCGGCTGGAGCAGACGGTCAAAGATATGTTTTATGATGGGAATCTCTCTTTTAATGATCAGATATATATTACAAATATGAGACAGAAAGCAGCGCTGTCAGAAGCACTGGAGAGTCTGAAACAGGTAATGACAAGCATTCAGAATCAGATGCCGGAAGATTTCTTCTCCATTGATCTGATGAATGCATATGAGGAACTTGGCAGCATCACCGGAGAATCAGTGGGGGAAGATCTGGTTAATGAGATTTTCAGCAAATTCTGTATGGGAAAGTAAGTAAGAGGACAAGAAAATGAATCATTTAGAAGTAACTACAGATGTGGTGGTAGTAGGGGCAGGACATGCAGGCTGTGAAGCTGCGCTTGCCTGTGCAAGACTGGGTCTGAAAACGGTGATATTTACTGTCAGCGTAGACAGTATTGCACTGATGCCATGTAATCCCAATGTAGGTGGAAGCTCCAAAGGCCATCTGGTCAGAGAGATTGATGCACTGGGCGGAGAGATGGGAAAAAATATTGACCATACATTTATTCAGTCTAAGATGCTGAATGGCTCTAAGGGGCCGGCAGTGCATTCGTTGAGAGCACAGGCAGATAAACGTGACTATAGCAGCAGGATGAGAAAAACGCTGGAAAATACGCCAAATCTGACCATTAAGCAGGCTGAAGTAACAGAGATCATTGTGGAAGACGGTGTTCTGACCGGTGTGAAAACATTTTCCGGTGCAGTATATCACTGCAGGGCGTGTGTATTGTGTACAGGTACTTATCTGAAAGCCAGATGTATTTACGGAGATATCAGTAATTACACCGGTCCGAACGGGCTTCAGGCGGCCAATCATCTGACAGATTCTCTGAAAGCCCATGGAATTGAAATGTATCGGTTTAAAACGGGAACACCGGCGCGTATTGACAAAAGAAGTATTGATTTCTCCAAGATGGAAGAGCAGTTTGGCGATAAGAGAGTAGTGCCGTTTTCTTTTTCTACTGATCCGGAAGATGTACAGATTGATCAGGTATCCTGTTGGCTGACTTATACTAATGAGAAGACGCATGAGATCATTCGGGCCAATCTGGATCGTTCCCCATTGTATTCCGGCATGATTGAAGGAACCGGGCCACGCTACTGCCCATCTATTGAAGATAAAGTGGTAAGGTTTGCAGATAAGAACCGACATCAGGTATTTATAGAGCCAGAGGGACGTTATACGAATGAGATGTATGTAGGGGGAATGTCCAGTTCTCTGCCGGAGGATGTGCAGATTGAGATGTATCGTTCTGTGCCAGGGCTGGAGAATGCAGAGATTGTGCGTAATGCCTATGCCATTGAGTATGACTGTATCAATGCAAGACAGCTGAAGCCAACGCTGGAATTTAAGAATATTCAGGGATTATTCAGTGGAGGACAGTTTAATGGAAGTTCTGGATATGAGGAAGCCGCAGCACAGGGGCTGGCTGCAGGAATTAATGCTGCGCTGAAGACGCTTGGTCAGGAACAGGTGGTATTTGACCGTTCAGAGTCCTATATCGGAGTATTGATTGATGATCTGGTTACAAAGGATAATAAAGAGCCATATCGTATGATGACTTCCAGGTCTGAGTATCGTCTGCTTTTGCGTCAGGATAATGCTGATCAGCGTCTGACGCCTCTGGGACATAAGATAGGACTGATTGATGATGAGACTTATCAGCAGCTTTTGGAAAAGGAAAAACAGATCGCAGAAGAGACCAGACGTGTAGAACATCTCAATATTGGAGCTAATCCAAAGGTTCAGGCATTTCTTGAGGCACATAACAGTACCCCGCTGAAGACTGGAACGACACTTGGCGAGCTGATTCGCAGGCCGGAACTGGATTATGAGATGCTGGCAGAACTGGATCCAGAACGTCCGCTGCTGAATCGTGGTGTGGACGAACAGGTGAATATTAATATCAAATACGAAGGTTATATCAAGCGCCAGTTAAAGCAGGTAGAGCAGTTTAAGAAGCTGGAGAACAAAAAGATCCCTGAAACGATCCGTTATGAAGAGATTCATGGACTTCGTATCGAAGCACAGCAGAAGCTGAATCTGTATCGCCCGATTTCTGTTGGACAGGCTTTCAGAATCTCAGGCGTTTCACCGGCAGATGTGTCTGTTCTTTTGATCTATATGGAACAGATGAATCGACATCCGAGACATGGAGAATAAATAAAAATGTACTTATAAAGTATTTTGCATACAAAGACAAAAACTGTATCTATAAAAATACAAAAACGATAAAAAACGACAGGATTGTATTTATATAAATACAATATAAGTAACGTAAAATATATAGATCCCAAAAAATAGTAGAAATGAGGTAACTATGTCGGAATTTGAATCATACGATATGACAAAATTTCTGGAAAACTGTGAAAAAATGAATCTGACTTTATCCACAGAGCAGCAACAACAGTTCGTACGCTATTATGAATTGCTTGTGGAATGGAATTCTTTTATGAATCTTACTGGTATTACAGATTTTCAGGAAGTTCTGCAAAAACATTTTGAGGATAGTCTTGCTTTGGTAAGGGGGGTAGATCTGTCTGCTGTAACATCTGTTATGGATGTGGGAACAGGGGCAGGATTCCCTGGATTACCATTAAAGATCGCTTTTCCACATTTGAAGGTTGTATTGCTGGATTCTCTTGGAAAGCGTGTAAAATTCTTAAATCATGTCATAGAAGAACTGCAGCTGGACAATATTACAGCAATACATGGAAGAGCAGAAGATTTTGCGAAAGAAGCCGAATACAGGGAGCAGTTCGATCTAGTCGTTTCCAGAGCAGTAGCTAATTTATCTTCTCTTAGCGAATATTGTATACCGTATACAAAAGTGAATGGGGTATTTGTTTCCTATAAGTCAGGAAAGATAGAAGAAGAACTGGAACAGGCAAAAAAAGCAATTTTCCTGTTGGGAGGTAAGTTGGATCATACTGTAAAATTCCAGTTGGAAGGCAGTGACATTGAAAGATCGCTGGTGATCATAAAAAAACATGAAAAAACGGCAAAAAAATATCCAAGAAAGGCTGGAATGCCATCAAGAGAGCCATTGTCTTAAACAAAAGTCCTGAAAAAGAGGAGAATCATAAATTTTATGATTCTCCTCTTTTTTGTAATAAGATATGTGGCTATAAAATCTGTGTTTGGTACTAGCACATTGTCCTGCAAATAAAACGATACTACATAACTTGCCTAATTTCTATCTGCGTTACTAGCCTGGTTAATTTTGTACACTGTAATAGATTTCAAAGTAATGATAAGAATTTCTCAGGTGCTTCCAAATGTGGCAGCATTTTCGCCTTGGAAATATAAGAAACTTTGGTTACTGGATTTAACTTCTGGTAGGATGCAGCAATATTTTCTGCATTTGCCAGTTCTTTACCAAAGATCAGTTGAGTATCTTGCGTCAGACTGGAAAATGCAAGATTTACATTTGCATTTATATAATTTCCATGCAGACTGGCAAGCAGAAAACGTCCACTTCCCTGATTCCAATGCGCAGATTCATAGTAAGTGTGCATAACTTTAGAAGATACCAGAAATGGATTATAAAAGTATTCTTCAGTAAAGTTATATTCGATTTCATTCTCAGAACAGAAAATATAATACAGGAAAGTACCAAGAATAGGGCAATTCATAATGGATCTGGTAAATTTGGCTGTATTTGATGGAATCGTTGCCAACTGTGTTGGGCTCTGAGGATTTATAAAGGTTAATTTTGTAAAGTTGTCCGGATACAAATGTGCTGCCATAGTAGCAAAGGATGAGGAGATACCTGTGGCCGTGACAGCAGTCGGCTCCTGTATGACGTCAGTTACAAAATCAGATAACAGTTGTGTAAAAAAGTAATTCACATAGGTGATGTGAGGCTTGGCGGAACGGCCACATCCTGGTAAATCAATAGCATAGACAGTATGAGACTGAGAAAGATCCTCGATTACCTCATTCCATTCTGCGCTGGATGAACTTGGATAAAGATCATGGATCAGCAGAAGTGGATCGCCATGTCCTTGTTTTGTATAATAAATCGAACCATGTTTCCAGTCATAATAATGACCAGAATTAATTTTTAATAATTTTCGAAGTAAAGCGGAAGATTCAACAAACTTGTTAGCAAAGTACATAACAATGCCAGCAAAGATACCAAGCTTTAGTAATGTCTCTAAACGTTTCTTCATTATAAGATCCTCCATTTTCAGATAAAAAAGTTATATCATATAACGTAACTGTTTCACTACCTTCACAGTTACCACATAACTATAGTATAAACGAATTCTTCCAGGTATACAATGAAATTTTCAAAAAAGGGAAAATTATACGAAAATGTCCAAATGTTTCACGTGAAACATTCTATTGCTGTACGAAACAACATTTTTATACGAAGTCTAAATTTAATAAAATTGCCTCTGGCGATGAAATTTTGGCGTGTATGTCTCGAAATTTCGGTATTTTTATAACAAAATACATCACGGGACAGAAAGTTATGAGAAGTTATCATTTTTCATAAATGTTTCACGTGAAACATTTATTCTTTGTATAGATTTCATTTTCTATCTATGATATACTTTCTTATAGAAATTGAGTAACTGTTCTTCAGTACCTTCACAGATAGAAAATCGAACAGGTAGAAAATCAGAAATAGTGGAAATAAAAGGGGATAAACAATATGGGAAGAGCAATTGTAGTTGCAAACCAAAAGGGTGGCGTAGGTAAAACTACAACAGCAATCAACCTTGCTGCATGTCTGGCTGAAGCGGGACAAAAAGTGTTGGCAATTGATATGGACCCTCAGGGAAATATGACCAGCGGAATCGGAGTGGATAAGGATGCTATTGAGAACACGGTGTATGAACTGCTTTTAGGGGAAAGTAGTGTGGAAGATTGTCTGCAGAAAGAAGTAATAGAAAATTTGTCTGTAATAGGATCTAATATCAATCTGTCTGCAGCAGAGATCGAATTGATAGGAGAAGAAGAAAAGGAATATATTTTGCAGAAAGCAATAGCACCTATTAGAGATAATTATGATTTTATCATTATTGACTGCCCGCCGTCACTTAGTATGCTGACTATCAATTCCATGTGTCTGGCAGATACTGTTTTAGTCCCGATTCAGTGTGAATACTATGCACTGGAGGGATTGACTCAGCTGATTCATACGATCAATCTTGTACAGGAAAGATTGAACCCATCTTTAGAGATGGAAGGTGTGGTCTTTACCATGTATGATGCCAGAACAAACCTGTCACTTCAGGTTGTGGAGAACGTGAAGAATAATCTGAACCAGACTATTTATAAAACGATTATTCCACGAAACGTCAGATTGGCTGAGGCACCAAGTTATGGAATGCCGATTAATCTGTATGATACAAAGTCAGCAGGTGCAGAAAGTTACAGATTACTGGCAGAAGAAGTGATACATAGAGGAGAAGAAGAATGGTAGCAAAAAAATCTGGATTGGGGAAAGGCCTGGATGCGTTGATTCCAGCGGGAAATAAAAAGGCACCGGTAAAAAAAGAGACAGAACCGGTGATTATTGAGAAGATTGTAGAAAAAAAAGGTGTCGAGACACTGAAGATTACAGAAGTGGAGCCGAACAGAGAACAGCCACGAAAAAACTTCAATGAAGATGCACTGCTGGAATTGTCAGATTCGATTAAACAGTATGGAGTGATTCAGCCACTGATCGTACAGAAAAAAGGAGATCATTACGAGATCATTGCAGGGGAGAGAAGATGGCGGGCAGCAAAAATGGCCGGCATCAAAGAGATTCCGGTTATCATCAAAGACTATAGTGATCAACAGGTAATGGAGATTTCTTTAATTGAAAATATTCAACGTGAGGATCTGAATCCAATTGAAGAAGCAATGGCATATAAGAATCTGATGGAAGAATTTCACCTCAAGCAGGATGAGATCGCAGAAAAGGTGTCCAAGAGTAGAACAGCAGTGACGAATTCTATGCGTTTACTGAAACTGGACAAGAGAGTTCAACAGATGATGATTGATGACATGATATCTGCAGGTCATGCGAGAACTTTGATTACCATTGAGGATCCTGATGTGCAATATAATATTGCAACGAAGATTTTTGATGAAAAACTCAGTGTCCGGGAAACAGAAAAAATGGTGAAACTGCTTCAGAAGCCAGAAGTAAAGAAAGAAAAGGCTGAGAAAGTAAATTCCTTTATCTATAAGGACATTGAAGAAAAGATCAAAGCAATTTTAGGTACGAAAGTAACTGTGGATCACAGATCTAATAACAAAGGACGGATTTCCATTGAGTATTATTCCAATGATGAACTGGAAAGAATACTGTTTTTACTGGAATCCATTAAGTAAGAGGAGAAAACATGGAAAATTCTATTTTAAATGATCTGATCATCGATCCTGGATATATTCTTATCCTGATGATGGTCATGATTGTCATACTTTTTGTGTTGCAGATCAAGAATTCTTTTAAAATTGATCGCTTTATGAAGAAATATAAGAGCTTTATGCGTGGAAAAGATGGAATTTCTCTGGAAAAAACGATTCTGAGAAATATTAATGAAATTGATATGCTGATGGAATCCAGCAAGAATCATATGGAGCAGATCAAACAGTTAAAGGAGATACAGCTTCATACGCTGAATAAAACTGCAATTGTGAAATATGATGCATTTAAAGAAATGGGCGGAAAGCTGAGTTTTGCATTGGCCATGCTGGATCAGGAAAATAGTGGATTTGTGTTAAATGCGATCCACAGCAGGGAAGGTTGCTATACTTATATTAAGGAAATTGTAAAAGGTGAGTCTTATATTGTTCTTGGAGAAGAAGAGAAGGAAGCATTAAGACAAGCGGTAAATATGTATGTAGAATAAAAAAGGAGTTGTGCACAGAAAAAAATGTGCATGACTTTTTTTATAGGAACTCGCATTTTGATAATTTAGTAAAAATAACGCAATAAAAGTAGAATTAAAAAATAAAAAGTCGTTTTTTGTAGAAAAAGAGAAGAAGATATATAGAATAAAAAAGAGAATTATCCACAAAAAGTGGGTAAAATGTGTGTAATTTGTGAGTTATGTAAAGTATAAGGACTTTTTGCCAAAACAAAAAGAAAATTTTTCCAGAAAATCACATAATTCACACATAAATAAACGAAATTGTGAATAACATAGAATAATATGAATTATATAGTTATGTAAATTAACGAAGCATAAATTGGTTTACATAACTATACAGTATGAACCATAAATTTTTCTTTACGAATATTTAAAAATGCGGTATGATATTCAATGAATGTTTATGATACGGAGAGGGATAGAATATGTTAGATATTAAATTTGTAAGAGAAAATCCGGATGTTGTAAAACAGAATATTAAGAATAAATTTCAGGATTCCAAGCTGGAACTGGTAGACGAAGTGATCGAGCTGGATCAGAAGAACAGAGATATCAAGAATGAACTGCAGTCTCTGCAGGCTAACAGAAATAAATTATCTAAGCAAATCGGTGCGCTGATGGGTCAGGGTAAGAAAGAAGAAGCCGAGGAAGTGAAAAAGCAGGTTACCGCACAGGCTGACCGTATGGCTGAGCTGTCTGCTGATGAAAAAGAAGTTGAAGAAAAGATCCGTAAGATCATGATGGTGATTCCAAATATCATTGATCCATCTGTACCAATCGGTAAAGATGACAGTGAAAATGTAGAGATCGAAAGATTTGGTGAACCGGTGGTTCCTGATTTTGAGATTCCTTATCATACTGATATTATGGAACGTTTTGATGGAATTGATATGGATGCTGCCGGAAGAGTAGCTGGTAATGGATTCTATTACCTGATGGGTGATATTGCAAGAATTCATTCTTCTGTTCTGGCTTATGCGAGAGATTTTATGATTGACCGTGGATTTACGTACTGTATCCCGCCTTTCATGATCAGAAGTGCTGTTGTAGATGGCGTTATGAGCTTCTCGGAGATGGAATCTATGATGTATAAGATCGAGGGAGAAGATCTGTATCTGATCGGAACCAGTGAACATTCTATGATTGGTAAATTTATCGATACCATGACACCGGAAGAAGAGCTGCCAAAGACTCTGACCAGCTATTCTCCATGTTTCCGTAAGGAAAAGGGTGCGCACGGTATTGAAGAACGCGGTGTATATCGTATTCATCAGTTTGAAAAGCAGGAAATGATCGTTGTCTGCAAGCCAGAGGAAAGTAAGATCTGGTACGACAAATTATGGCAGAACACAGTAGATCTGTTCCGTTCTCTGGATATTCCGGTTCGTACACTGGAATGCTGTTCCGGTGACTTGGCAGACCTGAAAGTAAAATCTTGTGACGTTGAAGCATGGTCTCCTCGTCAGAAGAAGTATTTTGAAGTAGGAAGCTGTTCTAACTTGGGAGATGCACAGGCTCGTCGTCTGAGAATCCGTGTAAAAGGAAAAGATGGCAAGAAGTATCTGGCACATACCTTAAATAATACCGTAGTAGCACCACCACGTATGCTGATTGCATTCCTGGAGAACAACCTGAATGCAGATGGAAGTGTCAATATTCCAAAGGCATTGCAGCCATATATGGGCGGTATTGAAAAGATTGTTCCAAAGCATTAATGGCATGTTATTTGTGAATAACGGGAGATAGATTTATGCACAGTTTTTTGCGTAGCGTAGGATTTAGTAACATAAAAGACAGAAAAGGCATAGATGAACTGATCAGGGATGTATGTCTTAATTGTGATACGCGAAATGCAGTAAGACTGGATCATGGACAGGCATTTGTAGAGTACAGAAAAGAATTCGGACCTGGATTCGGTCTGGCCGTGTGTGGAGAACTGGATGAAAGTGGATTTCATCAGGACTATTATTTCCCGTATTTTCATACAGATACAGTCAGCAGTGAAGAAGATTTGTCCATTGAAAAGCATGGAGGAGAAGATTCCTTTGCCGGTGTCTGTGAAGATAACCGGCTGGGAACTTCTCTGATCTTTTACGTGCAAAATGCAGTTGACTATATGCGTGCATGTCTTGTAAAATGGAGTGTAGGAAATCGACTGAGTACATCGTTGACGGCATTGGCTTCTGATGGCAAAATATTGCTCCCGATGTATAAAGATGCGGAGCAGGTGCTTTCGGATAAAGAAGCTTTGAATACCCGTTCCCAGATGATCAATGCTGCAAAGAACGGAGATCAGGATGCGATTGAGAGCCTGACACTAGAAGAGATGGATACTTACAGTATGGTTTCCAGAAGAATTCAGACAGAGGATGTATTTTCTATCGTAGATACATTCTTTATGCCGTTTGGTATGGAATGCGACCATTACCAGATCATGGGAGAGATCCTGAAATATCATAAAGTGAGAAATATGCGCAGCAAGGAATATCTGTATCAGATGAAGGTTCTTTGCAATGATATTGAGATGGATGTCTGCATTAATGAAGCAGATCTGTTGGGGGATCCAGAAGTGGGTCGCAGATTCAAGGGAAATGTCTGGCTTCAGGGATACATTAACTTCCCGGAAGAATAAAAAAGATCAGTTTGCATGAAAAACTAACTATTTTAGAGAATGCACTGATATTATAAAAATCTGTAGCTTGACAACTCGAAAAAGAGTTGATAATCTTATATATGGCCGAAGGGAAAAATCCCAGAAACCCAGTAAAATCAAGGGTTTGCGGCATGTGTCTCTGTAGCTCAGCTGGATAGAGCACCGCCCTCCTAAGGCGGGTTTTTGCGGGGGTTCGAATCCCCCCAGGGACGGTTCAAAGTGTTCGAAAATGTTAGCTGGATTAGCTGAAACAGTATTCAATTCTATTAGCTACGGCTAATGGTCAAACAGACAATCAGGAGAAAACGAAGAAAGAATCATAGAAATTGAGATTGAGCGTCTCCGTCCATTCAAGGAGCATCCGTTTAAGGTGAAAGATCTCCAATATGAAGCCGCCTCATACTCCCTGGATTCTGAGAGTACCGGTATGGGCTTGTTGTTGAGTTAAAAATGAATTTAAGTTTGTGTAATCATAGAGTGTATGGATTCAATTCCATATGCTCTTTTTCTTTACTTAATTTCAGGAAAAAATGCAGAAATCTAATGTTACGATGTTCTACAATCTCCGTCATAATAAAAATATCTCCATCATTTCAAAAGAGAATGACGGAGATATTTCGCCCTGTTTATTCTTGTAGTAACCAATCGGCTATATCGTGAATTTCGATTCCTTCATAGCTATATTGGGGATGTTTGGTTCTGGCAATAATCATTTTCGGATAAGCATCTCGAATCTGGAGCAGAGGTGAGTATTCTCTCTCAAATGTTTCCTGCCTGGAAATGTCGTCACTTACCTGAATATAAATCTTCTCGCTGCCTCTCTGAGCAACAAAGTCGATTTCCTTTTGATAGAGCTTGCCGACATAAACATCATATCCACGGCGAAGAAGCTCGATGCATACGATGTTTTCATATACTCTGCCATAATCTATATTTCTGCTCCCCAGTATTGCATATCGAATACCGCTGTCACACAAATAGAACTTTTCAGAGCTTTCAAGGTATTTCTTACCTCGGATGTCGTATCTCTTAATATCATAAAATACAAAAGCATTGCACAAATACTTAATGTACTTGCCGACGGTTACATGATTGGTTGGAATCTCATTTGCTGTCAGCAGCTGACTGACCTTATTAGGCGAAGTCAGATTGCTGATATTGTCCATCAAGAACTCGCTCAGACGCTGCAAAACCAAAGTGTCCGGCAGAGCATATTTCTGTACTAAGTCCCTTGTAACAATGGTTTCGTAGACTTCCTTTATATAGTTTGTTCTGTCTTTTTCGGTTCTATAAGCATAGGAACCTGCTAAACCGCCCTTGATAGCGTACTCATCAAAGAGCTTATCTTTGTCACTAATATCATCATAATATTGGCAATATTCCTGGAAGCTGAAAGGAAACACATGAATTTCAATATAGCGTCCGGTAAACAGAGTTGCCAGATCTGCACTCAACAGGAAAGCATTAGAGCCTGTTACATAGATGTCGTATTTT
>Ga0129315_1000558_pt1 | contig 27812 bp, 30 predicted proteins | sample Cm827metagenome_FD_94432 | JGI IMG/M metagenome (GOLD analysis project Ga0129315, IMG submission 94432) | Eastern black-and-white colobus group fecal microbial communities from Wisconsin, USA - Cm827 metagenome | ecosystem: Host-associated > Mammals > Digestive system > Large intestine > Fecal... | reverse complement strand
TGCAAGTTCGTTTTCATTCCGACTGTAATACTTATCCTCCACATACTGCTCCGCAAAAGGAATCAATTCCTCACGCAATCCATCCATTCCACCAAACTGCCATGAAATCGGTGCTGTAGAGCAACCCAGTTCCCCCGCTACAGCTTTTATGTTAAGAGCGGCATATCCATTTTTTGAAACAAGCTCCAGGGCAGCCTGCAGCATATCTTCTTTTTTTATTTTTGGACTACTTGGCATATAAAATCTCCGATACTATAAATTGGTTTACTATAAACTTATTTATAGTATATCACTTTATACATACATGTCAATGACAAGTATCAATTTTTCACTTTCTAAAACTTCATCCGATACAGTTCTATTCCAAGCACTGCATTATATCCTGTCACAGCAAACACACTGAATCTTTCAACAAGCCCGAAATAATCCTTCGGTACAATATTCATCCCCATTGCACCTACCATCATCATACCAAGAGCAATTGCTGCAAAAATGCCATAAGAACGGGAGCTTTTATCCTTTGCTCCGGCAATAATAATCAAAACCAGAGATACTATGGACAATAAAACAACGATCACTGTCGAAAAAATATGCATCTTATCCTGAAATGTACCTGCATAGCCACTGTCACTTAAAGGAAACATGCCAAATCCCACTGCTGACACCCACTCCATAATCGTGAACAGATAGATGCCTACCCGCAGGAGGCTGTTTTTCTTTCCCTGAATGCCTACGCATACCATCATTGCACACACCAGAGTACATACATTGTACAGACTGCTTAGCTGGTTCCATAACCGAAGCGATGGTGCATTCGTTGCACTAAGGTCACTTACCGCCTGCGCCATCCAGTCATAGCCCGGATATGCAAGCGGTGAAAATACAACCGCTGCCGTATATGACAAAAAAGCTGCTACTCCAAGTAATCCACAATAATTCAATAAATTCTTTTTCTTTATCATACAGCATTCTCCTCACAAAACCATTTCAGATAATCGTCCAAAAGCTTCTTATCTGTTTCATAGCTGCACTTACCATTGCTCTGATCCAGTTCGTAATCCATCAGCCCATGTATCGTCATAGCAAAGCTTACTGCACTCATATCCGGATTTGTAAAATGAAGTAATTTATGTACTTCCATCGCATAAAACAGCTGCTTCGTTGCAATAATCATCTTATCCGTCTCTTCTGCGACAATTTTGGCTGCCATAGGATTCAGACTTCTTTCAGAATAGATAACCTTGTAGAAATTTAACATATGTTCCTGCTGGTTCATGTTAAAATATCCGCCGACCATCATCTTCAATATTTCCAGAGCACTCTTGCCGGCAAAAATGATCGTATAATCAATTGCACCTATATTGGCATTTTTCTTAGCTTCTTCTCGGAGAAATTGATACATTACTTCAACAAGCTCCTCTTTGGATGCAAAATGATTGTATAATGACGGTTTTTTTATCCCAACTTTATCTGCAATCATATTCATGGATACGTTACCAAGTCCTTTATTCGCCGCCAGCTCCAATGCAGCCATGATAATCTCTTTTTTTCTTGTATCACTCATTGTCAGTTTTAATCATCTCCTACATATTACCTATTAGTTCTGTTTTGACTACCATTCGGTAGCTTTAATATATCACACTGCATTACATAATTCAAGTATAGGTTAGAATAACTGTCCCGGCAGTTTCTTTTTCTCTTTATATGGAAACTGCTTATCAAACTCCTCTGCCTCCTGCTCATCTACAAGATAGCCTTCCGGTGTTGCATACTCTCCGGTAATCCCATCAAGATAACCCGGTATAAGTTCTTTACACAAAAAGAACGATGCATCTTCTCCCTCCGGCAATCCATGATAACGGATACCATACTCGCTTGCCTGCCTGAATCCACTCTTACCGTAAAAATCAATATTTCCTTCAAAGCATAGTGCTCCACAGCCAAGCTCTGCAGCTTTTTCCAATGAATAATCAAGCAGGATTTTACCATATCCCTTCCGCTTATATTCATTCTTGATACAGATTGGTCCCATCGTCATAATTGGAATATTTCTTCCATCATCTGCTTTAATACTCGTTCTCATAAACATATTCTGACCAATCAGCTTACCAGCTTCATCATTTTCTTTAAGAAGCATCACAAAATCCAGTTCCGGAACAAATGCAGGATCATTTCTGAGCTGATGCAATACATAATGCTCAAGGCATCCCGGACGATACACATTCCAAAAACTTTCTCTTACCAGATTTTCAACTTTCTGATGCTCTTCCTTTTTCTCTAAACGAATCATAATATTACTTTTTTCCATTTCTTTTATGTCCTTTCTTAAAACTATGAGAAACACGCTCCGCGAGTTCCTCAAGTTATCGCGGCAGTCGCCAAGGTCTCGTGCAAGCACGGACTTTGGCTCGTTGCACGCGTAAATAAAAACCGGTAATCCTGATTCTTCAGTATCAGAATTAACGGCTCTGCGTCTTAAGCGTCTGGCTCTTATATTACTGTTGCATTTCTTTTATAATTTTGCCCATCATCTGTTCAAACTGACATTTTACTTTCGCCTTATCTGCTGCCCCATCATACATGCTATAATAGAAAAACATATTTGCATAAAATATAACTGCATTTTTTTCCGGATTTTTTATTTCCATATTTTTGAACAAATCCTTCACATATTCTGTCGGTCCGGATACCAGATATTGCTGATATAACTTCTGCATCTCTTCACTGCGAAACTGCTCTATTGTGAGCATCTTCCGAAACGATGCCGCAAAATCATCCTCTGTCCAGTATTCAAACATAGACTTGCTGTATTCCACAAAATCATCCAATGATACTGTCTCATACTTTTCAGGCATTTTCTCTTTATCTTCTTGTGGCATATCATATTCTGTTGCCTGTTCGCCATCCTGCTGCTCCATACGCTGCACAATACAGTCAAAAATATCTCTTTTGCTTTTGTAATGACGGTACAATGCCCCTTTTGTCATATCAAGCTCTCCTGCTATCTGGCTGACGGAGACAGCCTCGTAACCATCTCTGGCGAACAAATGCAGTGCCACAATCAATATCTCTTCTTTTCTATTACTCACGCTGATAACCTCCAAGCAAAAATAAACGACCGTTTACATTTTCATAATAGTAAACGGTCGTTTATTTGTCAAGGCTTTTCTTTTTTACTTATATTATCTCTTTTTATAAATCAACAGCTCCGGATTTTCCCCATCCTTCTCATATGTACATACCAGAATAAAATCCATATTTGCCAGAATACCGAAGCACCTGTCTCCTCCGAATTCAGACTCCAGTTGATTCCCCAGGTAGGTTTTTTGATCATCAAGAAATTTTACTTTTTGTCCATTCGGCAGAGTATATTCCAGATTCACATATTTCCCCACAAGTGCATTTAGTTTGTCTACCCTTGGAAGTCCGTCTATATGCAGATCATTAATTTCATTTATCAACTGCATTTTAAACGCTTCAAACTGTCCATTGTCACTAAGTTCATCATATCTTTTCCAGTAATCTAACTTTGGAAGCATTTCTTTTAAATAAGAGTGTGCCTGTTCTTCGGTAAAATTTTCATTTACCATATTTTTTACACATACATCAATCAATTCATCCATATCGTTATATGTGTACGTTCCATCTGCATAGCACCATTTACAATACTCCTCATTTAATGTGCCATCCTTATCACGTCCCAATATGGAATCATCATCAATTGGCATCCCGCAGCACTGGCAGATCAGCTTTCTTGGTTCTCCCAAGAGCGTATTAATTGAAACATCAAATTCTTTCGATAAGAGCTTAAGTGTATCCGTATTGGGAACGGTATCTCCATTTTCCCAACGTGATACTGCCTGCCTTGTTACCATGATTTTATCTGCCAGCTCGTCCTGTGACATTCCTCTTTCGGTACGAAGTTTTAAAATAATATTTTTTGTTTCCATAGTCGCTACCTCCATAGCCATATCATATAGACAAATTTATGTTCTGACAAGCAACCTGCTGTTGCCATACTCTATCTATATGACTTGATTTTCGCTCTTTGATCATGACTTTCCTGCACCAGGTTCTTGTCTTACAGTGAGGACATTTTAATATCTTGTACTCGCAATATGAGCGCATATTAAGCTTCACGACGCATTGTTATCCTAATACTATCTCCTCTCAAGCCATTTCGAGGACAAGGAATTTTTCATTCCTCTGTGTTTTATTATCCTTCCGTAAACATTAAATGCACCCTGCTGCTTCATCTTCTTCTTTCGATTCTTCGACTCTCTTCGCAAAGCTTGGACGGATTCTTGTCTGGTGCCTGTTGCAGAATTTTACTCCATACGACATTTCTAGTATGATAATGATTTTTCATTAAATCTGTAATTGCATATTCAGTTGTCCATCAAGTTATCCCTGAGTTGCATTCAGTCTAACTCATTATTTGAAATTGCAGAATATTCTCTCGCGGACTTTAACAAAATGTGCAAAATGATTTATCCTTATTGCATATCTATTACATAATCATAACTATACGTGTGAACATAAAGCTTTCCATCCTGTTCTACAAGCAGATCCGGCATCTTTTTCAACTCCAGCCGGTCCAGAATTTCACCTGTATTGCGGTTGATCTGATACAGATAATCATCCTCAGCAGTAAAACCATAACCACACAGGATCACATCTCCTTTTACCACAAAATTCATGGAATTATAGGACTGGTCAGCACTTCTCCACAGCAGCTTGTCCTGCTCCAGATCATAGGCAAACATAAAGCAGCTATCCGGCTCGGCATATCCGTTTGTCACACTCGCCCCATAAAAGATTCCGTCCTTCAACCAGGCATTGTTTCCGTTGATATACCATTTGTCTGTCGGATACTGTAAGACATATAAGCAATGTGTATCAGAATTTGAGATCTGCCTGTCGAAAATGTAAAGCTCATCGTCCGCCCAAAGATATTCATAAGTATCATCATAAAAATGGTTCCACTCATTCCCAATCATGGGCAGTGACAAATTTTCTCTCTCATACCAGTCATTCGCCCAGTCGATGTTATTGTACTCCTCCGATATGATCTGCAGCTTTAACGGCTCAACTGCTTCTCCCTCTATGTGTGTTTCCTTTACTCCGGACAAATCAATTGTAATATATTTGGGTTCGACCGCAATCTCTTCTTTGGATGTATTCTCTTTCACATCTTCTTCATCTTCTTCATTGGGAAGTGCATTTTCATTCCTGGAAGCTTCTTCCTCTTCCAGCGCAGGATTCTCTGCATCTGATTCTGCTGTCAGATCATTTCCTTGTTCGGCCTCGTCCGCTATGTCTGTATCCTCTGCTGTTTCTACTGTTGAATTAACATCTGAATTCACTGTTTCCCTGCTACAGCCGATCAACATAAGACATAGGACTGCTATACCTATATACCGTAAGTTTTTCATCATAGACTCCTTTTAGTGTTTCTCTTTAATTGATTTTGATCTCATTCTATCATATATAATTTAAAACTCAAATAATTATCTATATCTTTAAATAATGGCCTATAAGATAAAATTAATTGCTAAAACGTTGTATCAATGATAAAGTGAAATTTAAGATATACTGATTTCATAGGAGACCAACATGAACGAAATATTTGTAAAGCCTGCTGTAGGAGCAATTATTACAAAACAGACAGATAATAATGAATTCATCTTAGTACAAGATCGCAGAAAGAACAGTACAGATGGGACGGATGGTTTACTGGAGATTCCAGCCGGTAAAATTCGAGAATATGAAAATATTTTTGATGCCCTACGTCGGGAAATATGGGAGGAAACGGGACTTCATCTTACACAAATACAGGGCGAAGAAAACAGCCATTCTTTAAACATTGCCGGGAACCAGACTATTTCCATATCGCCCTTTTGTATAACACAAAATTTATCCGGTGCATACTCATTACTTTTGCACACCTTTCTTTGTAAAGCGGAAGGAACATTGCTTGAACAGACCGATGAAACTAATAATATCCGTTGGATGGAGAGAAATACTTTAAAGAAAATCGTAGATAATTCTCCGGAACTTATATTTCCGCTGCATGTTCAAGCATTAAGAAAGTACCTTAATCAGATCTGAACCCTTACGAACCCGTTGATTTATACCTTCTCAATCCTATACGGAAAAATCCATAAGAAGGTAGAATAAACAATAATGAGAAAACGGGAAAGATCACCAGGTAACTGCTCTTGTTCCGGTCTGTTATGTAGAGCAACGGATAGTACTGAAATAACGCTAACGGAATTACAAATGTCAGAAATCTTAATATATCCTTTCCATATATGGAGAACGGATACCGCCCAAACTGGCGCGCTCCATAGGTAAATACATTGAGAAAATCTAAGGATTGTGTGGTAAAAAATGTGCACGATGCAGTGATTAAAAACAAACAAAAGAAAACAATACTGCCACAACCTATCATTAAAATCAGCGTGCATATTTTTAAAAACGTCCAACTATTCCGGCTCTTATTTACTGCATAAATCAGTACTACAAGGGCCTGAACAATCAGCCCTATTCTGGCAAAATCTGTATTACCTGCCAGCACTTGAAAAATAATACTTCTTGGTCTTGTCAGAATACGGTCAAAACTGCCGTTACGCATCAACCGTGGAAAAACAGATAAACCTCCACCAAACATCTCACCGATGGAGAAAGACATCATTACTACCGCAAAACACAACAAAACCTCTTCATAGGTAAATTGATCTACGCTGCTCACATTGTTAAAAATAAAACTAATCCCCCAAAAAGAGGTAAAGGCCGTTAAAAACTGTCCAATAATTGCCAGAAAAAACGATGTTTTATATTGCATTTGACTTTTTAATTGCATGAGAAAATACTTCATATATAAAACCATCTGGTCTAACCCCCTTGCACAATTACTTTTTTCAGTGAAACAGCCATTGCTGCTTTTCCAATCAAGAATAACGTTACAAACCAGAATGCCTGAAAAGCAACCGCTTTAATCATATTGACACCGGTTATATTCCCACAAAATATCTGTAATGGAGTATTCTGCATCGCTGCAAATGGAAGTAATTGAGCTATAGCCCGGATCTTATCCGGAAAAAAGGGCAATGGAACTACTCCTCCGGATAAAAATGTAGTTAATGCTGTCACAATAATTCTTACTCCACGCTGGGCAATGATATAAAACAATGAAATATACATCAACATTGCAAACGAAACCACTACCAGGAAAGCCAATAAAACAGATAGAATAAATATAATCGACTGACCAACAGTCAGATTCCATGAAATTCGATATGGTTCCGGCACAAGCAGAGCCAGCAAAAATACGGGTATGCAGTTCAATATGGTAAACGCCAAACGATTTGCAGCCGATTGTGAAAACCACCAGCCATATAATCCAACCGGACGCACTAAGTCATATGCAATCGTTCCTTCCGCTATGGATGAATAAATTTCCCCGTCGGCAAAAACAACCCTAAATAATACCATAAACACCTGCTGGATCCATACATAGGATACCATCTGGGAAAAGCTCATTGAAAATACACTGCCACTTGATTCATAAAGTGCCTTGTACATCAAAATCTCCATAAATCCCCAAATAAATCCTTTTAGTACTCCTCCCAGCACAACCGTACGGTACTGTAGACTATTCATAAACCGGAGTCGAAATATAAATATATATTTTTTCATATACGGTACTCCTTGTATAATTCTGCCACCATTTGTTCCGCTGAAATGTCAGAAACTGACACATCCATTAATGTCGTATGAGATGCCAGATAGGAAATCGCTTCTGAGACACTCATAATATCCGGATTGAGAGATATGGTCATTTGCGCCTCCTGCGCTTTTATAAGTTTCATGCCCTCATGAAGCTCAGGTATTGTTCCACTATACTCAATGTCCAGTGTTTTATCGTTCGATGCTCTCTTCCTTAATTCGTTGTATTTTCCATCTAATAAGATTTTCCCTTTTCCAATTAATATGACACGTTCTGTTAATGCCTCAATATCCTGCATATCATGAGTCGTTAGAACAACCGTTGTTTTACGGTCTTCATTCACTTGTTTTATAAATTTGCGTATCGAAATTTTGGAAACGGCATCCAGCCCAATGGTTGGCTCGTCTAAAAATAATATTTTAGGATCATGTAATAAGGAAGCAACAATCTCACATCTCATCCTCTGACCAAGGCTTAAGTTTCGTGTCGGAGTTTTAAGCAAATCTCCCATTGCCAGTAAATCCGTCAGATCATTCAGGTTCCTTCTATAGGTCTTATCATCAATCCGATAGATATCCTTTATTAATTCAAAACTGTCAATTACCGGCACATCCCACCACAACTGACTCCTTTGTCCAAAAACAACGCCAATCTGCTGTACATGCGCAATTCGTTCTTTATAAGGGATTCTGCCATCTATAACGCATTGCCCGCTATCGGGAGTAAGAATGCCGCACATAATCTTAATGGTTGTACTCTTTCCCGCCCCATTCGGTCCAATGTACCCTACCATCTCTCCTTCGCCAATTTGAAAGCTGACATCATCCAATGCATGAATCGTTTTATAGTTTCTTGTAAACAAGGATTTCATCGCATTTTTCATGCCGCCTTCCCTTACTGCGACCTTATACGTTTTACTGATGTTTTTAAATTCGATCATATTTATCCCAGACTTTCCCGAACAATCCCACATATTTTAATTACTGTTATTGAAAAACACATTATAACAATGCTTAAAATATAAATTTTAATACATTGTCATGCGAATAATAACAGTATATCATACTTAAAATAACATTGAAACGCCTCTCTTCAGCCAGAAGTAAAAAGGGCATCTGATCCTTTAACCAGATACCCTTCCAATTTCATTTTTCTTATACTGTTCCGCGATTTACTTCCACTTCGGCTCGAGTGCATATTTCATAAACATCGGGAAAATGGAACGATATCCCTCTTCCTTGATATGCATACCTTCAATCGTATAATCCGCACGGAGATTTCCGTCTGCATCCTTTAACGGATCGTTGATATCGATATACCTGGCCTGATGCTTCCTGGCAAGCTCTGCGACAGCCTTATTTGCTTCATTGATCCGTTCGTTGGTACGGATGAGAAGGCAGGGCTTCATTTCTTCAGTTGCCGCCTCATAATTGATCGGGAAGTATGCCATCAGATAAATTTCAATATCGGGAATGGCTTTTTCAATCCGGCATAAAATTTCATCATATTTCTTCATCAGACCATCAATCGTAACGTCCGGATTACTTAAGTCATTCGTTCCAATGTTAATGAAAAGGCGGGACGGCTCCAGGTCAAGTACACAGACACCCAGATGCTCTAACAGTTCGTCTGTAATATAACCGCCAATTCCGCGATTATAGATGATGGTACCCGGATACTCTTCTTTTACAAACTTCTCAACCGGAAACATTTCCATTAGGGAAGAACCGGCACAGAGAATCTGTCCCTTCCGGATGTCCTGATTCATTTTTTGAAAACGTGCTGCTTTTTCTTCTTTGGTCATTGTATTGTCCTCCATAGTTAACTTTCATATTTTTGAATTAATAGTTACAATAGCTTTAAAAAAAATTCCATTCATACCTTCTGAATAAATCTAAACCTGCAGTTGAATAGTCCTCACCATATTGCAAGAAATTCCTGTACTTCTGCAGGAAGTCTTTCTTTTCTCCAGGCAAGGAGGATCTCTGTGGTCAGATCGACATCAATGATTTCACGGCAGATAACTCTGCTTGTCAGTTTTTGCATGGATGCCGGTAAAACTGCCACTCCAAGCCCATTTTCCGCCAAAGTCAACGCCGTTCTGGCATCCTGACATTCACAGTAAATATCGCAGAAAATTCCCTTTTCTTCGAATGCAGAAAGAATATACTGACGATACCGGTGTGAAAGAATAATCTTATATTGAGAAAGAGCTTTAAGAGTAAGATCCTGAAGATCCTGCTGCATGATCTCATGGGTTGGAAGCGCCATCACCAGTAGCTTTTCCTGTGCAAGCGACCTCGTCTCACATCCTTTTAACATGATCGGGGTACGCAGCGTTGTAATGTCTACGACCCGGTTCTCCAACTGATCCTTCAGCGTAAAGGTCGATCCCTCATGAATGTCAAAATGAATCTCCGGGAACTTCTGTGCAAACCTTGCCAGATACTCTGACATCATGGATACTGAAGAAGGCGTCATTCCAATATGAATCGTTGCTGCAGTCCCGGCCTTAAATACTTCACGCTTCGTAATGTCAGCCATTTTTAGAAGACTTCCGGCACGCTCATATAATGCAGCCCCGGCTTCTGTCAGGGTGATTTTCTTCATTCCCCGCAAAAACAACTGTACCTCAAGCTCCTCCTCCAGCATCTTCATCTGATAGCTTAAAGGAGGCTGCGTCATGTGAAGGGCTTTGGCTGCGCCACTGATCGTTCCGGCTTCAACAATCGCACAAAAGTACTCCAACTGCTTCATTTCCATCGTATTCTGCCTCCCTTCTTTCCATTTGACATTTTCTTATTTCATGACAGAATACCGTTTCATACTACTCTATCATTACCATCTCATAACAATGCAGATGGCAGGTGGATAAAATTTTTACTATTCTGTTTTTCAAAATGTCCTTAATAAATTACAAACCATATAATATTTATCATAATATATAAATTTTATTTTATTAAGATATAAATACCATAATTTACATATACACTATCTCATGCTATACTAAATGTCAAGCGAAAGATAAAAACATCATTTCTTAGAATTTTAAACTTATGAATCACAAATTAATAAGGATAAGTTTAAGATTAAAGTAACCTGAAACAGAAAAAGGAAAATATAGAAAGAATTATGAAACGAATTGATTTTGAACACGGAACGATTACAAGTAACATTTTAGGTGCTGCACTTCCAATGCTGGTCGCACAGATTTTAAGTCTTCTTTATAATATTGTAGACCGGATTTATATTGCGCGGATTCCGGGTGTCGGAACAACCGCCTTAGGAGCAATCGGTTTATGTTTTCCGATCATTGTTATCATTACGGCATTCAGCAACCTGTTTGGCGGTGGCGGTGCTCCGTTATTTTCGATCAGCAGAGGCACGAAGGATACCGATACTGCCCAGAGAATTATGAATATTTCCTTTACCATGCTTTGTATCTGTGCGATTTTGATTATGGCAGTCGGTCTGCTTTTTGCCAATCCGATCCTTACTTTATTCGGAGCTTCCAGGGAAGCATTGGTTTACGCCATTCCCTATCTCATGATTTATCTGATCGGAACACTTCCTTCGATGATTGCAACCGGTATGAATCCGTTTATTAATGCACAGGGATACTCCACGATTGGAATGCTTTCTGTCGCAATCGGTGCGGTTGCAAACATTATTCTGGATCCCGTTTTTATCTTTGCTATGAATCTGGGAATCCGTGGAGCTGCCATTGCCACAATTCTCTCACAGTTTCTGTCTGCAGCATTTGTACTCTATTTTCTTCGTTATAAATCTGAATTTAAAGTGCAGTTTCTTCCCGTAAAAGAATGGAAAGGAAGCCGGAAACTGGCAAAAGATATTACCAGTCTTGGAACTGCCGGCTTTATCATGCAGTTGACCAACAGTCTGGTATCCATCTGTGCCAACAATGTACTTTCCGTTACCGGAGGTGACATTTATATCTCCGTCATGACCATTATTTCCAGTGTCCGTCAGCTTGTCGAGACACCGATTTACGCCATGAACGAAGGAACTTCTCCGATCCTCAGCTATAACTATGGTGCCAGACGTCCGAAACGAGTGAAAAAGGCCGGACTCGAAATGGGCTTTATGATTCTTCTTTATACTGCCGTTGTCTGGAGTGTCATTTTATTTGCACCGGAATTTCTCATCCGGATTTTCAGTTCAGATGCCGAACTGATCCGGGATGCCATTCCTGCCCTGAAAATCTACTTTGCTGCCTTTATCTTCATGGATCTGCAATACATCGGACAGACCGTGTTCAAATCCTTAAATAAAAAGAAGCAGGCGATTTTCTTCTCCCTGCTTCGTAAAGTATTTATCGTTGTTCCTTTAACCTCTCTTCTTCCCTATGCCATGAACATGGGCACGAAGGGCGTATTTCTTGCAGAACCGGTTTCCAATGTGATCGGTGGAAGTGCCTGCTTCCTTACCATGCTTATTACAGTTCTTCCTGAACTGAAGCGCATGGAACAAAACGGATGAAAATAAAAGCGCGCCTATTTCTGGCGCGCCTCAAAATCTTCCACATACTGTTTGATCAGACGAACCGTTCCTTCCTGACCTAAAACACTGCTGTTGATGCACAGGTCATAGCTGTCGGCTCTTCCCCATTTTTTGGAAGAATAATAATTGTAATAGCTCTGACGCTGTTTATCCTTCTTATTACACATATCTTTCGCCTTTGCGGCATCGACATTATATTTCTTCATAACGAACTGGGTTTTCACATCCTCATTCCCGTAAATAAAGATATGCACACAGTTCTTCATATCCTGAAGTGCATAATCTGCACAACGTCCTACGATTACGCAGGGACCTTCGCTTGCCACCTTCTTAATGGCATCAAACTGTGCCAGAAACACCTTGTGGCTGATCGGCATATCTACATAATGGGAAGCATTATAACCGAACGAATAGGTATCCATAACCAGATTATAAAGGAATGAACTGGTTGGACGCTCATCATGATTTTCAAGAATTTCCTCACAAAAACCGCTTTCCTTTGCTGCTCTGGAAAGCAGCTCCTTATCATAATATTTAATTCCAAATTCCTTGGCAACCTGCTCGCCGATCTCACGGCCCGCAGAACCAAACTGACGACCAATGGTAATTACTGTGTTCATATGTAATACCTCCTTCTCTTAACCCTGTCTGCAATTAAAATCTCAATTGCTTAATTATTATTATACATCAAAATGTCTTAAAATTCAAATAAAGTTAAAAGACATAATACTATTTCTTCTTTTATCAGAAAATAAGATGATTATTTATAGAATTTCCAGCAAATGTTGAAAATACGCCGGTAACGGGGCATCGGTCTCGATATAGTCCCCGGTTGTGGGATGGATGAACCCCAGAATTTTCGCATGAAGGGTCTGTCCCTGCAGCTTATAAGGACATTTTACTGGACCATAGACTTCATCTCCTAAAATCGGATGACCAATGCTTGCCATATGCACACGGATCTGATGCGTTCTTCCGGTTTCCAGTTCACATTCCACATAGGTATACTGTTCAAATCTGTGCAAAACCCGGTAATGGGTAATGGCATCCCTGCCTCCTGACGTGACAACTGCCATTTTCTTCCGGTCCCTGCTGTCCCGTCCGATACTCTTATGAATAGTTCCTTCATCCTCTTTTAAGCTTCCGCAGACAATCGCATGATACCTGCGGGTAATGGAATGGACTTTGAGCTGTCCGGCAAGACTGTTATGTGCCCGGTCATTCTTACAGGCAATGATCGATCCTGTCGTATCCTTATCAATCCGGTGTACAATACCGGGTCTTAGAATGCCGTTAATACCGCTTAACTGTCCCTTACAGTGGTATAGCAATGCATTGACTAATGTTCCTGTATAATGACCGGGAGCCGGATGTACCACCATTCCCTTCGGCTTATTGACCACAATCAGATCTTCGTCCTCATAGAGAACATCCAACGGGATATCCTCCGGCTCAATGTTCAATTGCTCGGCAGGCGGAACAAACAATTTAACCTCATCCTCTGCCTTTACCTTATAGCTGGCTTTACCGATGGTCTTATCATTTATCAGCAAATTTCCACCGGTCAGAAGTTTCTGGATATAAGAACGCGAAAAAGAATCCATAAGACTGCTTAACAGCTTATCGATTCTTTCCTCTTCCATATCCTCGGTAACAGTAAATTCCATACACTGTAATTGTTCTTCCATCTTAACTCCGTACTCCGGCATCAAAATATCGTAACTGTTCAGTAACTTCACAGTTACGATGCAAAATCCATTTAAAATCAGCTTCGCTGATGGGATTTTGCACTATTGAATCATATTCGTACGGTCTCAGCAGCATGTGCTTTGACCTGTACTGAATAGTTACAAAACATCCTATTATCCGGCAACTGTTCGTACAATGCAAATGATATTACAGTTCCCTGAATTTCTTTGGATTAAAGCTTAAGAAATTAAAGTCATTCGTCTTGTAAACAAACAGAATCTGAAAAACCAGAATCACGGTTGCCGTAGTTACATAAATGTCTGCCACATTAAAAATCGGGAACTGGATGCATACCAGATAAATAAAATCTACCACATAATCATACCGTACCCGGTCGATCATGTTTCCAACCGCTCCGGCAGCAATCATCACAAGCAGGATATTCAGACTGTAATATTTCTTCTGCGCCGGAACCTTAATCAGTACGAAAACAATCACACCGATAAAGATCAGCGCCACAAAAACAAAGAAATATTTCTGATTCTGCAAAACCCCAAAGGCCGCGCCCCGGTTTTCCAGATAATTAAATTCCAGAATGCCATTAATGAGATTATAGGCCGCCTGATTCTTAAGCCGTACCACGGCCAGATGCTTTGTCAGCTGATCCGTAATCACCAGAATCACAAACAGCATAAAATCGGTTACTAATAAGGATGCACGTTTCATCATCACCGTATCCTAATCATTTTCGTTAAAATTCAGTTCCTGAAGAGCTTCACGGATTTCATCATCGGTAACGGTCTTATCAATGAGTGCCTTACCGACCTTCTTAAGTAAGATAAATTTAATATAGCCGTTCTCTGCTTTTTTATCGGACTTAGTAAGCTGCAGCACCTTTTCAATATCCAGATTATCAATGGAAATCGGCAGATAAAACGGAACAAACATATCCCGGATTTCATAATATTCTTCCATGGAAAGCCAGTTCTTTTTCCAGGAAATAAATGCTGCCGCCACACATCCCAGAGCCACACATTCTCCGTGAGTCATGGTAAAGTTCATATACTTTTCAATTGCGTGTCCGATCGTATGTCCAAAGTTCAGTAGTGCACGGTCACCCTTTTCCAGGGGATCCTTCTCAACAACCAGTTTCTTGATTATGCAGCTCCTTTCCACCATTTCAGAAAGCGTTTCCACATCCCGTTCACAGATCTCATACATCTGGTCAATCAGCCACTCGTAGAAATTACCATCCTTAATCAGGGCAGACTTCATGACCTCTGCAAAACCGCTGTAAAACTGACGGTCGTTTAAGGACTGCAGAGTTGCCATGTTCATATATACAAGCCTTGGCATATAAAAAGCACCGACCATATTCTTGTAACCGTCAAAGTCTACTCCGGTCTTCCCACCGATACTGGAATCTGCCTGAGATAACAGGGTTGTCGGAATCTGGATAAACTCAATTCCTCTTAAATAGGTTGCTGCCGTATAGCCCGTGAGATCTCCTACCACACCACCACCTAATGCAATCAGTAAATCCTTGCGGTTAAAGTGATTCCCGATAAGAAATTCATAGATTTCCTTCACCGTATCAAGGGTCTTGCTTTCTTCTCCTGCCGGGAATACATAACGGACACATTCTCCGGAAATGGCACCAATCATGTCCTCTACTTCTGCTCCATAAAGTGGATTCACATTGGAATCGGTAACGATACAGACCTTCCGATCCGCTAATGCAAAGGGTTCCAGGGCATCTACAAGTGCACCAAAGGAATCCTCAATATAAATATCATAGCAAGGCTTATTCTGATATAAAACGTTAATTATACGGCTCATTCCTTTACTCCTTCCGTTACTGTTCACTCGTATCTCGTTCCAGTAACGCTCCTTCATTCGTATAAAAAGCGTCAAATGACGGATTTGACGCTTTCTTTTGCTTCTTAATCATTTATGCGCTTACAGTTTCCTAATTAATCGGTACATCAAAGGATCCACCAAAAATATCCTGAAAATCACCGGAAATATCTACAACAGCAGGGGTGATAATGAAGATATAATGGGAAATCTTCTGTAAATTACCACTGATAGCAAAGCAGGAACCGGAAGTAAAGTCAATAATTCTCTGTGCGATATCCACATCCAGTCCTTCCAGATTCAAAACAACGGTACGGTTGGCAAGCAGGGTTTCTGTAATCTCTCTTGCATCCTCAATGGAGGTTGGCTTAATTACACAAACTTCCATTCCATTGCCGGTTTTCTTCGTAGTCTGTCTCATCGGTGTTACTTTAGGTAATGACTTCTTTGCCGGCTTATCCTCTGCAAAATCACTATTCTCATTAGCAGCAGCCTGCTTCTTTGGTTTTTCTTCTACAGCCCCGTCTTCCAGATAATCATCATCATAATAATCATCTTCATCCTCATTTAGTTTCATGTAGTTGAGAAACTTGTCCATTACACCCATGATTCATGCTCCTTACTTCTTAAAATTCATTCTCGCCGTAACCCTTCCCTTACACATTGTAGTTACGTTCCCCAAATATTCCTGTGCCTACACGCACAAAGGAAGCCCCCTCTTCGATGGCTACCTCATAATCTCCTGTCATTCCCATAGAAAGTACATTCATATTAATATTATCAATGTTTTTATGACTTATGTCAACAGATAATTGCTTTAGTCGGTTAAAATATTGCCGATTTTTTTCTGGATCGGTGACAAAAGGAGCAATGGTCATCAATCCCTGTACTTCAACCCCTTCAAACGGAGCAATTTCCCGAAGCAAATCTTCGACCTCTTCCGCCGCAACACCAAACTTGGTCTCTTCTCCTGCTACATTTACCTCAATCAGAATCGGCACTTTTCGTCCGATTTTCATGGCTTCTTTATGGATTTCTTCTGCAAGACGTACCGAATCCACACTGTGTATGAGTGCCACCTTATCCACAATGTATTTTACCTTGTTCCTCTGAAGATGACCGATCATGTGCCACTTGATATCCTTCGGAAGCTGCTCATATTTCGCAACCAGCTCCTGTACCTTGTTCTCCCCGAAATGCCGCTCACCGTTATCGTATGCTTCCTTAAGCAGCTCTACCGGCTTCGTCTTACTGACAGCAATAAGCTGCACGGCAGAAGGATCACGATGCCCTCTCTCACATGCTGCGTTGATCCGCTCATGTACGGTTTTCAGATTGTCTGTAATAAATGTCTTACTCATAAATCAACTCATCCTCATTCACTGTTGTTGCATCCAATACAATATAATCATAAACACTTAAGCCATACTGGGTATTGGATTTTACAATACTGTATTCTTCATTCTGATACAGAATGTTAATCTGCTTAAAATCGGCATATCCCTTGTTCATGTGATATACCCCGATCAGACTGCCCCGTTTGCTGACCGGATACTTCTCCGTAGACTCCGGTTTCACAATATAATCTCCGATTCGCAACGTCATATCATCAATATAATACTCATCATCGGTTTCATTATAAATATTGGTTTCCACAAATTCAACCGTCGCGGTACCGTCTTCTGTATAGGTCTCACGCATGACACCAAAATTATTGCTGTTGCCCCCCTTCGTAATGTAATCCTTGGGCACAATAAAGAATTCTTTCTCTACAATCGAAGAATTCGGAATCTTTAAACCGGCTTCATCTTCCAGAATAAGCTCTACATCAATAAACCGGTCCGTACAGAAGGTCACCATGGAATTCGTGAACGTAAGCATCACAAAAACATCTCCGTCTGCATTCGTATAGGAGCTTACCTTTCCCCAGGACGTGTCTTGATTTTTAAGGAACTTCACATTCACATATTCTGCATCGAGCAGTTCCTTTTCTTTATCGGCATCCACGGGAATGACAATGGACCAGTCCTCGTCCTCCGAAATCTTGTAAACCGGATCTCCTGAAGCCACCAGTTCATTATTGATGAGCTGTGTCTTCTCATACTTTTTGGTATCGAACAGATCCTTCGTCATGTCTTCGAGCTGTAACTGCTCATACCCATCTGTGGAAAATACCACAATACCGGTTGCCGGTGCCGTACATAACGATACCAGCTCCGACACTCCGGAGCTGTTGATTTTATCAATATTATCAAGGATATTTGCACTCGAGAGCTTCTGTACCATCCCCTGTACACTGTTCTTAAAGTCATATACCGAGACGAATTCCTCATGGTCAAAGCTGTTCACAAATCCCAGAACTTCCGTTTTTAGCTCTGATAAATCCTTGTCCGTAAGAGTTGTTCCCTCCCCGTTCGTATTCAGATAGTCTGCAAGCTTCCCGGATTCATCAATGGTATATACCAGATTGCCGACCCCGACACGCTGTCCTTCTCTTGCATAATAATTGATATATCCAGATTTCGTTGCAGAAATAATTTCCTCATCACGCAAGGCAATTCCTTTATAGATATTGTTTGAGGACAGGGAACCCATTTTTACCTGATAGCTCTCAATATGCTTCTGCGTGAAATACATAAACACACAGATGAGGATGTAAATAAAAATAGCCGCAAAAATAACGACACCAATATTTCCACCATTGGGAGGCCGCCTAAATGATACGACTTTATTATTCTGTTTCTGACTCATTCAGGGGACTCCTTTCTGAAAAACTAACAGTTCAGCCCCCTTTATTCATAAAAACGTCTGTTTCGCATCCATCGCTGCAGGCAGCTTATCTTTTATTTCATACAAGGGGCGCTCCGCTCATAAAACAGATTATATAATGCCTTTTGCGCAAGCACACATGCATCACATAATCTGTTTTACGGCTGAACTGTTATAATAAATTTAAAGCGCAAGGCCTAAACTCCAACCTTGCGCTTAAGGTCTATAAAGAAACAATAACTTTGTCTTTAAGTGAATCGTCTAACTCCGATTCATCCAAAGATGCACTGATCACAAAATCAATGTTAAATTTCTCGCTCATTGCTTCGATCTTACCAATCAGATCCGTGATATTATGATCCGGTGTATTGGCGATCAATAAAAAGCTGTCAAAATACATCTGCTGTAAATCGTGGTCCTGTGAAACGATACCCTTGACAAATCCCATAAATTCTTCGGGTGAAGTCACATCGTAAGCAGAAATATCAATCAGCCTTACCTTGTTATTAAGTTCATACATATGTTTCGCACTCTTATCTATGTAAACAATATTACCCAAAACATGCTGAACCTCCGTATTTACTTTGTCTAAAAGATGTTTTGTTTTACCCTTCCCTTTGTTACCTACAATCAGTTGAACCATTGGCATACCCTCCTATGTAATAATTATACGTGATTCTATGTAAAAACACAACTGCTAATTGCCAATTTGAGATAAGAGATCCGTCATCGAAGTATAGAGATTCTCCCGCGCATCCGCGCGCATAATAACCGAAATATACGGCTTATTCTGAGTATCTCTTGAAAGCAGGATCAGACAATGTCCTGCAGCATCCGTCGTTCCGGTCTTTCCTCCAAGTACAGTGATGCCGGATGGTGGATCTGCCTTTCCGTTCAGATAATAATTGGTATTGTTTATGGTGATTTCCTTCTCTGCACCATTCTTATCCTTGTAAACCGTCGTATAGGCATCCATATGGATAATCTCGCGGAATACTTCAAACTTGATTGCCTCATTCATAATGAGATACATATCATAGGCAGTCGTATAATGATTGTCAGCCGTAAGTCCATGAGGATTCACGAAATGTGAATTGGTCGCACCAAGTGCCAGTGCTTCCTGATTCATCATTTCACAGAAATTCTCAACCGATCCGCCAACACCTTCTGCGATCAGTACAGCAGCATCGTTTGCCGAATTAATCAATAACAAATGAAGCGCTTGGGATAAAGTGAGCTGATCGCCTTCCTTAAGACCGCATACCTGTGCCCCCGGTTCCGTAATCTTCACATTGGAGGTTGCAGTAAGAAGCGTATCCTCTGAAGCATTCTTAAGTGCAACTACAGCCGTAAGCACCTTCGTCAGGCTCGCCGGTGACAGCTTCTCATAAATGTTCTTCGCATAAATAGTGTTATGGTTGTTAATATCAAACAATGCTCCGCTCGATGCCTCCATCAGATCAACGGCATCTGCACGGTAATCACTGTCACTGACACACAAATCCTCAGCAAACGGATCAGCGGTATTCTTTTCGTTGGAAAATTCCATCACACGGAAGCTGCTGACTTCAGAATCCGCCGTATAGGGAATCTCGTATTTCTGCATCTGTCCGAAGCCGGTCAGAAAGGAAAACAAAAGACACCCCAGTATTCCGACACCAAGCATGCGTTTCAAACGCCTGCATTTACTTATACATTTCACGCCACTCTAAATCTCCTCTGTCCAATGACTTAATCAGCAGCTCTGCCGTTGCCAGATTCGTAGCCAGTGGAATGTTGTGCATATCACACAAACGTACAACATTGTTCACATCCGGTTCATGATTCTTGGATGTTAAAGGATCTCTTAAGAAAATTACTAGATCCATCTGATTGTGTTCAATCTGTGCACCAATCTGCTGTTCTCCCCCAAGATGACCAGCTAAAAATTTGTGTACATTTAAGTTTGTAACCTCTTCGATCAGCCGCCCGGTTGTTCCGGTGGCATATAAATCATTCTTACTTAAAATTCCTCGATAAGCGATACAGAAATTCTGCATCAGTTTCTTTTTTGCATCGTGTGCAATTAATGCAATATTCATGCTATGACCCCTCCTGCTTCTAACCCATCCTAAACAATCTCATTATACATCATTTTTCCTTACATTGTAACCCCACATTTAAAACAAATCCAATTTCAATGAAGGAACATACCAATGATGTCAGACCGTAACTCACAAAAGGCAGTGGAAGTCCTGTATTTGGCAGGATGTACGTCACAACGCCGATGTTGATAAAGCCCTGCATGCCAAGCTGCACTCCTACCCCGGCGGCAATGAGCTTCCCTGCGACATCCTTTGCCCTGTGTGAAACCAACAGACATTCCAATGAGATCAATAAAAGAAGCACAATTACCGTTACCGTTCCGATAAATCCGAATTCCTCTCCGATCACGGCAAAGATAAAGTCAGTCTGCTGTTCGGCGATAAAGTCGGCATTCTTTACAGAACTAATCTCATTATTTTTATAGCCTTTTCCATATAGCTGTCCGGAGCCGATTGCCATTTCGGAATAGTACTGCTGGTAACCGCCTTCATTTACCGATTCTTCTTTATTGAGGAAGTCCGTAATCCGCCCCTTCTGGTAATCGCTGAGGATGGTCTGATCCGGCTGCATAACAAGATAAACAAAGATAATGGCTGCCGGTACCACCACAGCAAGCACACCCAGAATCACCTTATAATGAATTCCGGCCGTAAACATAATCGTTACGAACACAAGGCATAAAACAATCGTAGTCGAAAGATCCGGCTGTTTAAAAACAAGTGTGGTCGGAACCGCAAACAATACACAGCATAAAAAAATCATCTTAAAGGTATTAAACTGCTTATAATGCTTCTGGATAAACTGTGCCAGAAACAGAATAATCAGGATTTTGGCAAGCTCGGATGGCTGAAACTGGATTCCCGCAATTTTCAGCCACCTCTGCGCACCATTCGCATCCTCTCCTAAGAAAATAACCGCAAGAAGCAATGCAATATTGACAACATACATCACCCAGTACAGATTGAGCAGTACCGAGTAATCAAACAACGACAATACAAGCATCAGAACGACACCCAGCAGAAATCCGCCGATCTGGCGGCTCTGCAGGGATGGCTCTGCACTTCCTACCGCAAAAATTCCAATTACAGCAAGTGCAATAACCATAATCAGCAATTTAAAGTTGTAGTGACGGATCTTGTATTTAGTAAACATTGCTTTTAACCTCTGTCATCCTTATGTAAGTCCAGAATCGGAATATTCGCATAAAGCGCCGGCATTTTGTTGCGTCCTTTGCTGTCAGTTGTCGTAATCTGAATATCCATCGACTGGGTATCAATTTTCATATACTTCGAAATCACCTTGGTAATATCGTTCTTAATCATTTCAATTATTTCCGCAGAACAGTTCACTCTGTCGGATATTAACAGGATCTTCAACCGGTCACGGGCAATTTCTCTTGATTTTTTTCGTCGGAATAAATTCTTCATATTCATGCCTGCCCTCCTAATTCCTGTGGAATATTCCAGATACCTTCGTCCAGAATGAAACATTACGTTCCAGATCAAGGAAGGGAACCTCTTTACCTGTCACACGGTAACAGATATTCTGGTAAGCACGCCCTGCAAGGGTATGATCTCCGACAAGCGGTTCTCCCTGATTGGTTGCAATTACCACATTTTCATCATCGGGCACAATTCCGATCAGATTGAGTGCCAGAATGTCTACAACATCCTGTGAACTCATCATTTCACCACGCTTTACCATATCGTAACGCAGCCTGTTGATAATAAGATCGATCTGCCGGAATTCGCTGGCTTCAAGAAGTCCGACAATCCGGTCTGCATCACGGATTGCAGAAACCTCCGGTGTTGTTACCACAAGTGCCCGGTCTGCTCCTGCGATCGCATTCTGAAAGCCCTGTTCGATCCCGGCAGGACAGTCCAGAATGATATAATCAAACTGCTCCTTTAACTGATGGATCAGCTTCACCATCTGCTCCGGCCGGACCGCCGTTTTATCTTTTGTCTGCGCGGAAGGCATGAGATACAGGCTGGGATGGCGCTTGTCCTTAATCAATGCCTGTTTAATTCTGCATTTTCCTTCAATTACATCTACCAGATTATAGACAATCCGGTTTTCCAGTCCCATGACAACATCCAGGTTCCTCAACCCGATGTCCGTGTCGATCAGCACGACACGCTTGCCCATGGCAGCAAGACCTGTTCCTACGTTTGCGGATGTGGTGGTCTTCCCCACTCCGCCTTTCCCTGATGTGACGACAATTACTTCACTCATAAAAGTCTCTCCTTTGATGAATTATTAGTCGTCCCCCGGGAGAATTCAATTATTCCAATGGAGCCATTGGCAATTCACCCAGTAATTCTTTTGTAATGGGATTGAGCTCTATTCTTTTGTTCTTCACATGTGCGATCTGCGGCTGTACCTTCGGTTTAATGGACCACCTGGATTTTTCCCTGCTCTTATAGGTATAATCCCCGATTTTAAGCTTCTGTGGAGACATTTCAAGTGCCGCTATGAAATGCTCCTCAGAGCCGGACGCTCCGGCATAGGCTTCCCCGAACAATCCTCCGAGAACGATAATGTCCTTCGTTGAAATAACAGAGGAACCCGGATACACATCTCCGATCACGACAATACTTGAAGAGGTTTCAAGCACCTGTCCGTTTTTCAGGGTTCCCCGGTAAAACTGTCCATTACCGTTTCCTTCCTCACCGTTTAAGCCTTCAGCCTGCGTAATAGCTCGGAAAAAGTTCTGGTTCGTTTCTTCGTCCTCACCGACCAGACAAATGATCTGTAAGTCGGAATTTGTAGTCACCACATCAATAATCTGCATCTCTTCTTCTTCGGTTAAGGTTCTTCCCTTAATAGCAAGCGCCATCTTCGCATCCTTGAAAAAGGCTCTCGACTCACTGAATTTCTCAGCAATATCTATTAATAAATCAGCAAAGGGCTTCTCTGGATCGAGATGCAGCACAATGCCGTTTGGAAAGCTTTTGATTAAACAGGAGTTATTCAAAACAATCCTTCCTTTCTCACACTAATCATTCGCTTCAATCACACCGGTAATCTGTGAAGCCGTTCCGGTGATGACTTCATCTTCTTCTGCCAGATCAAAGTAGTATTTCAGGACTTCTTTGGTCATACGCGCCGCATAGGTGGAGGTATATCCATAGGCAATTCTGGTTGCCACAGCGATCTCCGGCTGTTCATACGGGGCATAGCACACAAATAACGCATGGTTACCACGATTCTTGTTTTCTTCGGCGGTACCGGTCTTTCCGGCCACCTTTACGCCAAGATCGTTGTAATAGCTTTTACTTTCAATCACCTTACGCATACCCTGATGGATGGCATCCCAGTAAGAGGAATCCATGTTGATGGTATTGCGTACCGTTGCGTGGTTATCGGTAAGCACAATACCGCTTCGGTCGGTAATCTTATCAACGAGCGTCAGATTGTAACAGGTTCCGCTGTTGGCAATGGTCGTTACATACCGGGCAAGACCTACGGTAGAATAGTTATTCGTACCCTGTCCGATGGCAGACCGGACCGCATCTTCTGTAGATACAGTAGGCGCAGACTCTTCGATTTCAATGCCGGTTGTTTCCGTCAGACCATACAGGTCTGCGTAGTTTCGTATTTTCTCAAGTCCCAGTTCACTGGAATAACTGTCTCCCTCTGTTCCAAGCTGATAACCAACCTCGTAGAAGAACATGTTGCAGGAATGATTAATGGCTTCCGTCACATTTAAGGAGCCATGACGTCCCAGACAGCTTGCCGGAGGCGTAATCTTATCAAACAGCCCATTACAGAACAGGGTAGACCGTGGTGTTATAATTCCTTCCATAAGTCCGGCGGTTGCCGATACCATCTTAAATGTAGATCCCGGTGCGGTCATCTGCCTTGTTGCATAATTGATCATCGGTGTTGACTGGTCATTCAGAAGACTGTTAAAATATTCTGCATCTACACCGTTCGCCATCTTGTTATTGTCATATCCCGGATAGGACACAAGAGCAAGCACATCCCCGGTATTGACATCCGTAATGACCATGGAAGCAGAATGTGGATCAAGGGCAAGCTGTGCCGGTGTAATATCCAGATTCTGGATCCTGTTCATCATAAACGCATAGGCGGTCATGTTACCATTTAAAAAACGTTGCTCTTCTTCATCATCAATATCAATAATATCCTGTTCCAGTAACAGCTTACAGATCTGCGTACCATTGATGATGTCACCTTTCAGCATGTACTTATAGACCTTTTTCGTATAGGCAAGATCGTTGTCCAGCTGCTCAAAAATATAATCGACAATCTTTAAATAAATCTCCTCAGATTCGGAATACTGCCTGTTTAAGTCGAGTTTTGATACATCCACCCAGTTTTTGGAAATACAGTAATTGAGGTACTCATTCAGGCTGATAACCTCATCCCTCGTCCATGCGATATAGGTTGCATCTGAAGTATCGACCACATCTCGCATGAGAATTCCATTATTATATAAAAGCTCGGCAATATAGCTTTCGTATACCTGATATTCCAAAGAAAGCTTTTCATAGGGTGTTTTCGTATCAAGAAGTTCCGTCCGCAGCCGGCTAAAGGTTTCTTCCTTACGCTCCTTGAACCGTTCCTCCACAAGCTTCTCTGTTTCTCCTGCATTCGGATCCGTGAAGTGACTGATATCAATCACGTTATTATCAAGCAATGCAAAGTAAACATCATAAATCGGGATTTTAATCTTACTGCTTGATACCTTGGACGCATCAAAGTCCTTTGCATTGATAATATTCGTATAAAGAATACTTGCAAGCTCTTCTTCCAGAATCTTATAAGTTGCTATCTGCAGATCCTTGTCAATCGTCAGATAAACATCATTGCCCGCAATCGGCTCATGATAGTCGGTCGTTTCCGTCACCTTGCCGACACTGTTTACGAAAATGGTTTCGCTTCCTTTAATTCCCTGAAGCTGGGTTTCCATGGATTTCTCAATTCCAAGCTTTCCGACAGTATCATTCATGTCATAATTGACATTCTGTGCCTGTAATTCCTCCAGTTCATCCGTCGAAACCTTACCGGTATATCCGATGATGTGCGCAAAATACACACTGTCCACATATTTCCGGATGGTATCCTCTACAATGGAAACACCCTCTAAAATGTCATTATTTTCCATAACAACTGCGACCGTCTCTTCACTGACATCCGTTGCTACCGTTGTTGCAATATATTTCTGGTAGGAATTGCTGTTCATATCATAGCGGATCGTGAGAATTTTCAAGACATCGCTCTTGCTGTAACCTGCCCCCGGCACGAATTCATCCGATGCCGTGTCCTTCGTATATTCCCCGATACGGAACCGCTTCCAACCGCACAGATAGTCAACAACCTCCTGTGCCGTAGCGGTACTCTGCTTTTCTTCCAGATCCTCAATATTCCGCTTGCCGTATACATCGGCAAGGAATCGTTTGAGTGCAGTTCCTTCCACAGTAAATGTATAATGATTGTTCTTATCCAACGTAATTTTGAAGTCACTGACAATATGATCTCCATTTTTCTCAATCATCTGAACCAGCGTATGGATTGTGGCATTCAGGTTATAGTCCTTCATCTTTCCGCTTTCATATACGTCCTCGATCGTAACCGAGTGCGCCAGTTCATTATAGGCAAGCAGATTCCCGTTCCGGTCATAAATACAACCGCGGCTTCCTGCAATCGTCCGTTCCTTTTTGATCTTCATCTGGAAAGAATCGATATAATCCTCACCATGTACAATTTGAAGATCAAACACACGGTAAATCATTCCACATCCGACCACGAGAATCAGAAGAATAAGAATAAATTCCCGGGAGGTAATCATATTCAGAAACTTTTCTTTCAAATGCTCAAACAAATTTCCGACTACTCCTTTGCTCAGATTTCTCCAACCGATTGTTCATCCACAGAATACACGGATAAAACAACAGCGTGATAAGGATTGTGTAAACTGTTTCCGGAACAATAATATGTATCAGATAATAACTGAAATGGAATCGTCCCCGGAGCATGAACAACGTCAGGTAATACAGTATTCCATATAACAGATCACTTACAAAAATGGAAATTAATGGAAGTTTAATGTCATCCGGATAAAAAATATGATGGAATTGTCCGTTCAGATAGCCAATATACATATAGATCAATGCATTCAGACCAATGACAGATCCGAAAAAAATATCACATAGCAGACCACCGAAAAATCCGGTCAGAAGTCCTGCTTTCTTCCCTCTCATAAATCCATAGGATGCCGTCAGTACAATCATCAGATTGGGCACGATCCCGCCAAAGGACAGTGCCTGAAACAATGTAGTCTGTAATACGAAGCTGCCTATGATTAATAACACGGAAAATAAAAACCGTCTCATAACAACCTCCTAATCTTCCACAACCTGCTTTAATTCCGTAATAACAAGCACCTCTTCAAGATGCTCGAAATCGACCGCCGGAGTAATAAGTCCGGACTTTGTCAGATTATTGGCATCCATACTGATACTGCTGATATAACCGATCAGAATTCCCGGCAGATACTTGTCACTGACGTGTGAGGTTACAATCTTGTCTCCCTCTACCACACGGTCTGCATTGTCCACAAGCTTTTCAAACCGGATCAAACCATCGGCATATAACTCCAAATCTCCGCATACAATCAGATTATCTGAAGTAGAAAGTACCATACCGCTGACATTGGAATTATCATCAATAATCGCAATAACCTTGGACCAGTTCGGACCAACATCCGTAATTCTTCCAACCAGACCGCTTCCTGCCATCACATTCATATCAATGGAAAGTCCGTCATCGTATCCCTTGTCAATAACAAAGGAATGATACCAGTTGCCTGAATCCTTGGCTATGATGCGCGCTCCAATCTTTGGATAGTCATCATACTGGGCATCCAGGTCATATAATTCCCTGAGATTCGTCAATTCGTAACGATCCTGCTGGAGCTTGATATTTTCCATCGTCAGATCATCAATCTGTGCCTTTAACTCTTCGTTTTCCTTAAGCAGGGAACGGATCTGTACCAGCTCCTCGGTACGGCTGCTTATCAGGCTCCCTGCCTTACTGATTCCGTTCTGCAACGGTGTAATCAAGAATCCGCCAACTGCACTTACCGGTGCGCTCAGAAGATTCGTGTTAAAGGTCAGCACAATTAACCCTA
>Ga0129315_1000556_pt1 | contig 27818 bp, 18 predicted proteins | sample Cm827metagenome_FD_94432 | JGI IMG/M metagenome (GOLD analysis project Ga0129315, IMG submission 94432) | Eastern black-and-white colobus group fecal microbial communities from Wisconsin, USA - Cm827 metagenome | ecosystem: Host-associated > Mammals > Digestive system > Large intestine > Fecal... | reverse complement strand
GTTGGTAGAAGTATAGTAACCGGTAGCAAAGTACAAGTAGATGGCACTAATAATCAAAGCCGAGGTTTCATTGGAAGCCTCGGCTTTTCTCTTTAGGGGCTGGGTTTGGTTGGCGCTTACGAAGAAGCAATGCTTAATAAGTATTTCTCAATGGATGTCTCTAAAACATATAAGAAGAAAGAATGGATTGAAAAAAGAGAAGATTCAAAACTTGATTTTTCAATTCCAATTAAGAAAGGTAAAACAAAACTAAATGATAATAGTATTATATCAATTCGAGATATCTTATCATCATCTTCTGGAAATAAAACAGATTTTATGTATTCTGTAATAATGAATGATCATGTTGAGAAAATGATGCCAGATTATATAGATGGAGGATTAAAATGGTTGATGGGGTAGTTAAAAACATATATCTAGTTAATGCTCCAGCAGGAAGTGGTAAAACAACATGGATCAGAAAAGAAGTTGAAAGCCATCTTTTACATAATCCAAACGATAATGTTTTGTGTATTACATTTACAAATCGTGCAGCTGAAGAATTAGGTAGAGGTATAGAAAGCAAACGAGTCTTTTTTGGAACAATTCATAGCTTTATAAACAAATTTATAAGTAAGTTTTTTTCTCACAATTCAATTCTTGATCTTTATTGGGAAGTATATAAAGATAGAATTAAAGAACGAATAGAAAATGTCGAGAATAAAGATAGTTGGACAGAAGCGAACAAACGATATAAGGAGAAATATGGCAAGATAGACATAGATACCGTACGTTCAAACATTGATACTATTTCGTATAACGAAGCCCCTTTTAATTCATTATATAGAGGAGCTTTAAGTCATGATGATTTAATATCATTCACTAGATTGGCAGTCGATAGATTCCCGGTTATAAAAAAGAAGATAGCGGATAAGTATCAACTTATTTTTATTGATGAATATCAGGATACGTCAGCTGATGTCCTTCGTATATTCTATTACACAATATTAGAAAAGAAAACAAAACTATATTTATTAGGCGATAAAATGCAACAAATATATAAGAACTACAACGGTGAATTTGAAGAACAGCTTAATTCGCTTAATAAATCCATTCATCTTTCTACAAACTATCGAACAACGCCAAAAATCGTTGATATATTAAATGCCATTTATAATGATGATAATTTGAAACAAACTCCATATGAAAAGAATCACAATGAATGTATGTCTTTTCAACCCAAAGTTTTCATTGTAAATGATATTGATGAAGCAGTTTCAAATTTCAGAAAAACATATAATGATGCACTGATTTTATATTTATCAAACAAATCACGTTTCTATAATATCGGAGCTGGCGGGATTTATGATGCTTTTTCCAAAATGGAAAAATACAAATTCGGAAGAAAATATAATGCAATCGATGTTTTGACTAAAGAAGAAGTTAGAAGTAACGATTTATTATTAACGTTTTTGTTTACATCAAATCAAATAGTAAAAGAATATTATCATGAATTGTATGGTAAAATTCTTAAAACCGTTCATAATTGTAATCGAATTTTTTGCTCTGAAAAATTCACGATAAAATCTCATTCAGATAAATCAAATGTTAGAGATTCGCTAAACACAATAGTAAAGTCATATATTGATCCCTCTACAATCGTAGATGATTATTTGAATCTTTGTTTGACGAATCATTTTATTACAAATGAGTTTTATTATGCTGTTACTGAAGATGATGATTATCAGTTCGCAAAAGAAGTTAAAATTCATGAAGTAGAATTAATCTCTGATTATTTAGAGAATCCACTAATATCTACTCAACACGGTGTTAAGGGAGAAAGTCATGATACCGTTGTATTTGTTGCAGATAATAGCATAAATCCAATTGTTAATATGTCAAAGTTTTTTGAACTATGGAGTAGAATAAATATTTCACTTTCGGAATTTGATGCATTCTACTATAGTTTTAGCAGAACAATTCATAGAATAGAGGCATCGATAGGAATGAAATGCTCTGAACTTAAGAGTGATTCATTTGAAGAACATAAGGACACCATCGAGAATCTATTGCAATCATATATTTCTGAAAACGAATTAAATCCTTATTACGTTCATTTGTTAAAAGAAAAAATCGATAAATATACTAACAACAAAATTTTGAAGAATGCAAAAGCATTTTTAAAGGAATCGATAGTATATGGTCCGCTATGTGCATATAGACTATTCTATGTTGGTTGTTCTCGAGCTAGAAGAAATCTTGCAGTAATGATTAAGAAGAAGGATATTAATGGTTTTGAAAATGAATTGCGCACAAAACTAATTGACTGTGGATTTGAAATAGAAAATCATGAATAAAAAACAGACCGTTTGATGATTCGGTCTGCTTTGATAACATATAAAGTAGAGATGCCAGAAATCCTGTCCATTATTTGTCCATTATAGACGTGAAAACTTAGTTTAAAATATCAATATTCCCAAAAGTTACAATAAGTTGAAATGGCGCAAAATAGGGATTTTTGAATAATATGATAAAATACTGAGTTTCAAAAATTCAGTTCAATTCCCGTACGGGTCATATCAACAGAAAGCTTCAAAACAGCGCAGATACGTTGTTTTGAAGCTTTTCTTTTTTTGCTTACAAGTCAAAAACCTCTTATTTACCTCTTATTGCAAAAATACGATTTTGAAAGGACGTATTGGACTTAAATCATAGGGTTAAACAGCATATCTGGTTTGGATACATATTATTAGAATATGTAAAATAAAAGAGGCTGTTGCAACCGCAGCACCCTCTAACCATATCCGAACATCAGAGTAAAAAAACATATTAACTGGTGAAATAAGCTGTTTCAGTGCGCACATCCCCAAGCCCTCTTCAAAAAAGAGGACTCGGGGGTGTTATGTTCTGCTGGTTTTTATGCCGTTTTCAGTTCAAAAATAGAAATTCCAAGTCGGTTTTCTGAGATCTTACCATAGTTCTTGGAGAGGAACTCTAAAAACTACTACTTTTATTATACGAGGAGCGTTTGCGATGAAAATAACTATGGGCGAAAAGATAAAAGATATGCGAGTTGAGCGGCATTTGACCACCAAGCAGCTTGCGCAGGCAACGGGAATATCCGAGGCTGTGCTGAACGGTCTGGAGAACGATAATGGGCGCGATGTCGGATACAGCAGGATCATCGAGCTTGCGAAGTTCTTTGATGTGCCGACGGACTATCTGCTGGGATTTACTGAAAGTCGTATCACGAAGAATATAGAGCTGAAAGCGCTTGGTCTGTCCGACAAGGCTATCGAGGTTTTACTCGCCAAGCAACAAGACAACGCACTCTTTAGCCAGCTGATTGAACATAACGAGTTCAGCAATTTGATAAATGCGATAGATATTTACGTCAAGCAGCTTGCAGCAAAGTCGATCAACACGATAAATAACCTCACTGCAGTGGTGCAGCGAGGTGTGGAAAACTATGCGGCAGGCACAGGAATGTCCAGTGGGTACGGTGCTGCGATGAATTACATCAACGAAACAAAGGTCGATGAGGATGAGTTTCTTCGGTACAGGATCACCGAAAGGTTCAATCAGATACTGAGGGACGTGTATTCGTCTAATGCGGAGAAAGCCGAAAAGAACATACCCTCTGCGATTGCGGATAGTAATGCGATGACAGGATTCATGCTGGAACTGCTTGATCAGGTGACGTCGGGAGATGTTGAGATCAAGACACCTATGGACGCTGTTGCGCTGATGATGGATAAGATGGGGGTGTCCGAACAGGATATTAGGTTTGGTTTTAATAATGATGAATTTGCTGAGGTTCTGAAAAGATATTGGATATAAGCAAAACCATAGTCTTTATTGACAACAAAAGCATTACTATTTTAGATGATTTACATCTGGAGATTTATTTATGATTATGTTATAATTACTATAATAAGCTTTTGTATAGAGAATATTTGATGGGAGGGATACAGATATGTCGATAAATGAAAACAACCGCATCGGCAATAATATTCGTTCATTGCGTGAAGCATATGGAGAAAAGCCGGAAGATCTAGCTAATATAATTGGAGTTGTTGTAAAAGCTGTAAATAATTATGAACTTGGAAAACGAGAAGTTGATAATCAAAAGAAAGAGCTTATTGCAAAGCATTATATGGTATCTGTACAAGAACTCATGTTTTCTGATTTATCTAGCTATGATCTTCATATTAATGCTGAAATCATTAATGGCGCTTTAAATTCAATACATTTTCTTTATCCAATAATTGAGACAGAACATGCGTTAGCTAATACTTTTTTTGTGAAAGCATATAATTATCATAAATCATTATATGATTTGTTAAAAAATGTAAATATTCAACAGCTTTTGGATAACACTTCCCATGAATCAAAGATAGTTGATACCGAGTTAAATATTATTTTTAAACTATTTCAAGATAATTGGTCAGATTATCTTGATTGCTATTGCTCAGCATATAGTTATGATAAAATTAAAATTGAATCTGCGGTAAACTATGTTGCTATGTATCATATTTTTTTTGGTATAATTTCAGTATCTAAGCTTTTACTTGATAAACCAGCAATTATTAATTATTTAAAAGAACTGATACCTGCAATGAGTCAAATAAGTGATTTTTTAAAAAATCAGTCTATCGAAGAATTACAAGATATTATACAAAGTGCTTTTCCTATATCTCAAAACCATGAGGTATATAAAAGTCAACTAAACGTTATGATGACCACAATTCATAAAAATCAGGATTATTCAGATTTAGCTTACTACTATGATGCAATGGAATATGTTTACAATTTAGTTGACAATGGTTCTGATTTTGCAACAAATAAAAAAACTGGTTATGATATGCTTAAACAGTTTGCAAAATATGGTAATATTTATGCACAACGGTATTTAAAATACAATCCAGATCCAAAGGGTTAGATTATAACAAAAAAGTCAAGAACAATTTGTTCCTGGCTTTTTTGTTGAACCTGTGCTATACTACACTTAACAAAGTGCAGTATAGCATTTTTTATTGGAATCCATTTTTATGATCACCACCCAAAACTTGCTATACTAAATACATAACAAACCAACCGTCCCGTTCATGATCTGAGAAAGGAGCTGTTTATCATGGACAACACAACAAAAGAAAGGCTCATGTCTGCCCTTGAAGAGAAAGGCATAATCCCCGGCAGTACGTTTGAACATGATGTACTGGTCGATAAGTACAAGTCCATAGAGGAGGTGCTATTGCGTGAGGTCTTCACTGAAACATACAGCAGCAATATGGACACCCGCTGTCTTATCTCCCATTTTAATGACATTGCCGAGCAGTATGACCTGAAGGACAGTCTTGTTTTCAAGAACGTTATTAATGAACTGACACAGCTATCTATGCTTATTGGTTCACTGAAAAACGGCGCCAAGGGTGAGAAACGTGTAAGACAGTCTCTTGAAAGATTAGATCACAGCAAAACTCGGATCTTGCGGAATATCTGCCTTGAAACGCCTGTCGGAAACAATGAGTATGACTTCATCGTGATTTCCCCTAAGGGACTGTTTATCATCGAGGTCAAGTACAGCAAGTCGCCTACATACATTGATGCGCTTGGAAATTTCAAGCATACCGATGGCTCGGGAAATCACAATTACAATATCGCGGATTCTCTTGAACGAAAAGAGTATATACTGTTTAATTCTTTGACAGCAGAACTGCAAAGCACGTTCACAAGAGATCGTATCCATTCATGTCTGCTGGTTGTGGGTAACACCAATGTGACGAATATATGCAGGGGAGTACAGGTCGTGACAGCAGGGAATATCTTCAATAAGATAGTTCGATTCAAAAAGGGTGAATATAATCTGTTTTTATCTGAAATAGATGAGCTGACCAGCTATATTCGGTCAATAAATACAAAAACAGCCTATCCTATTGAAGTGGACATTAAAAGGCTTTGTGCTGATTTTTCTGATCTCATAGAGCTGATCGAGGAAGCGGCTTATGCTGAAGATGTATATGAAGAGATCGACAGTGTTGAGGAACAGAATATAAATCCCAATGTTCAGGATTGCAAAGCTAAAGAAAAATCTGAGATTCCGGAAGAGCGACCAGCCAAGCATTTTGACAAAAAGTCAATTGGTATCGGTGCAGCTATCGGAACAGCTGCCAGTGTTGTGGTCATGTCTCTTCCGAAAATCATAAAGTACGCAAGAAAGTTTATCAGGTAACAGAAAGGAGTATCACTATGAAAAATTGGGAATATGCAGAATTTACAAAAACAGCAAGTGAATATGGGGGACCGAAGAATTTTCTCACTGAATACGGCGAGGAAAAGTTTAATGAGGGTAAGCTTGTTGGTGAAGAGATCGGTGAAAATAGAGGTGAAGTGAAAGGTCTTATTGAGGGCGGTGTGCTGACTGTTATAATAGGCGGGATAACGTTGGGGGTACTAAAATTTCGTGAGCGCAAAGCCAAGAAAACTGCTGAAAAGATAGCTGTCAGCCGTGAGAGATCGAGTGCATCAGCAAAAGAATACATTGACCGTGCAGAATGCAAAGATTTTTGTGAGGAGGACTACGAAGATGACGAATAATGAAATAGAGATTTTCATTGAAGAGATGGGTCATATAGGCGATATTTGGGAACCAGATCAGGTGAGGAACGTATACAGCAGTTGGACGCTGGAAGATGCATTGGCTGACAGGAAGAAAGCACTAAGTGATCTTGGCAATATTTTTGGCATCATAATGAACGGATAGCCGTTATCAGCAGCATTACTCTTGTGGTAGTGCTGCTTTTTTTAGGTTGTTTTTTACTGTCCGGAATATTTCCCCACAAAAGCAAAAATATGTGGTATACTATAGAAAAACATCAAATTGATGTTTGAACAGCTCAATCAGGTCAAGTAGGATGAGGTTGAGATTTAAACATATATTTATGATATTCTACTGATGATGGTGCAAATGAGAGAAAACCAAAAAACGTGATGCTTTTGACCATATAGTATTGAAATTGTTTGATGTTTATGGTATAATTATAACAATTCAACGCCAGGGGGTGAATTTCTGTGAATGAAGATTTGATACTGTCAATTGTAAAACCATATGTCAAAGATAATTCGATAACAGAGGATCAATTCAATGATGCTTTTTCATTTCTTTCAAAACATGAGCAGAGCGAAGTTGCGGCTATACTAGAGAGAAAAAGTATACATATACAGAAACTCACTATTGAGTATGAAAAAATAGTTGAACCATATGTGATCAATGGTTATTTATCTTATGATGACTTTGAAAAAATATTTAATAACGTTGCTAGAAAGAAGCAATATGAAATAGTAGAGTATCTGTTCTCATTAGGGATAGAACTAGCTGATCTTGAATATTCAAAGAGTGATATTAAAAATGCGGAGTTAGGAGATCTGCTTGACCCTAAAAGCATTTCAATAGAAGAAAAGGCACTTGACGAGAATAATTATGATGATCCTTTCCTTGATAAGACCTCAGATCATGTAGTATTACATTCTCCACATCAGATCAAGCAATCAAACACTATACTGTGTAAATTGATCCAAGAGGGAAATCAGCAGGCTAAGCAGGATCTTTGTATCAAAAATCAAGGTTTGGTGAGAAAATATGCAAATGCGTATTTGAACGTTTATGGAAACGATCTGCACGTTGAAGATCTAGAACAGATGGGATATTTGGGTTTGCTTGTCGCAGCAGAAAAGTTTGATTTTTCATATGATAATGCATTTAGCACATATGCTATCTTTTGGATAAAGCAGAGTATATCAAGAAGCATAGCTGATTACGGATTTACCATCAGATTACCTGTCCATATACTGGAGGATATTATAAGATGCTCGAGGTTGGATAATCACTATGATCAAGAAGGTCTAGATTACCAAGAACGCATTGAAGCAATATCTGATGAGATGAATATAGAAGTCAGAAAGGTTGAAGAATTGTTCTCTATTAGAAAACGTTATATGAATCTTGCATCACTAAACGTGCCTGTTGGAGACGATAACAGCAATGAGCTCAAGGATATTTTGGAAGACACTCAACAGGTCTCTATTGAAGATCAGGCTGTCGATAGTGTTTTGTCAACAGAACTTGAAAAAGTGTTATCTACTCTTACTGCCAGAGAAGAACAAGTCATAAGATTAAGATTTGGAATTGGTGGTGAATGTGAACATACTCTTGAGCAAATCGGAGAACTATTAAATCTTACAAGAGAAAGGATAAGACAAATAGAAAATTTAGCAATGAGAAAAATGAGACATCCTTATAGATTACAAAAACTTAAGGGCTTCCTACAAGAAGAATAAAAGGAGAATAATATGTTAGATTTAAGCAATATACTGGGGTTAAGAATAAATGAGTACATTAATAGTTCAAGTAATGTAGCTGTTATTATCAAAGGCTTTTCATCTAAAGCCATATCATTTATAACTCCTGGCAGTATTGATCTTGAAAAACTGGTTCAAAATAAGTTGCAATATTTTTTTAAAACGATGCAGGAAAGAAGAGTTTTTTCTTATGAAGAATTCTTACTGTTAAAAAGTTTTATTTTGGAACAATATGACAGTATAATTGTAATCAATAATAATATATATATGGAGCAATACCCTATAGAGTTGGTTTGTTCTGATGAAACTATCAATGGACTTTTGAATCATTTTACGGATAATGATGATGTGAACGATGATGATATCGTGTTAGGAGATATATCAGCCTTTGCTTCCATATTTATTGGCATGAGGCGTTATAAAGGAATTCTTTATGGTACATATTGCGATGAGGATGTATCTTTAGAAAGCAAAGTGTCAGTTGTTAATTTGTTTGATAATTCGGAAAAAGAGCTAAGCAAAGGTGTATCAGACAATAACTATATAGATCTAATTGAAGAGATAGATTTTACTCATTTTATCAACACGATAGAAGAAAACTCCACAAAGTACATCTGCATCGATAATTATCTTGGTGATAAATATAGACTGAATGAACACTTAAAGATTGCTGCTGAGGTCTATAGTGAATTTGCAAAAATAATTATTGTTACTTCTCCTAAAATAAGAAGTTCGATAAAATATTCTGAAGAATACAGACGTATTTTAAAAGAATACTGGGGTCATAATGAATTTCGTGATATTGATGTTTATGATTTAGATGAACTGAACAATGGAAACAAACAAATCGTAAGCATCTCACAAGAGCAAATAATATCTGATATAGTTGATCAGACGGAAAACTGCATCCGCAAGGTACATAGTCATCATGATATTTTTGTAACTGCACCGACAGGAGCAGGAAAGTCTATAATGTTCCAGATTCCTGCTATTTATTTAGCAGAAAAATATAACCTGTTAACAATAGTTATTTCTCCACTTATAGGTCTGATGAACGATCAGGTCAAAAATCTTGAGATGCAGCATTACAAGTATGCTGAAACTATAAACTCAGATATTTCTCCCATCATAAAAGAGGATATTATAAGAAAAGTCAGCTCCGGTGAGTGTCACATTCTATATATATCACCGGAAACTTTATTAAGCAGAAGTGATGTTGAACAGCTTATAGGTTCACGTACTATAGGTATGATAATAATTGATGAAGCACATATCGTTACCACATGGGGCAAGCAATTCAGACCGGACTATTGGTATTTAGGTGACCATATCAGAAAGCTGAGAAGTAATCAGTTAAAGAGAAGCGGGCAGTCATTTTTATTAGCCACTTTTACGGCAACAGCTATATATCGTGGTGTTGAAGATATGTATACTGAGACCATAAATAGCTTACATATGTTTGATCCTATCACATATTTAGGTTATATTCGCAGGAACGATATAAATATAAGGATCGAGCGAACACTTTTCAACAGGGAAGAAAGGAACGAATATGAACTTAATAAGCTTGAGATATTGGAGAATGTTATCAAAAGAGCGATGATAACAAATAAAAAGACATTGGTATACTTTCCTACGGTTTCACTGATACAGCGCAGCTATGATTACTTTAGGTCGAAGCGAATGGTTTCACAGATCGCAGTTTATTATGGACCACTTCCAAAAGATGACAAGGCTGAAAGCTACGAGCAGTTTTATAAAAAAGAGAAGCTTATTATGTTTGCAACTAAAGCGTTTGGTATGGGCATTGACATAAATGATATAGAATTGATAGTTCATTTTGCGCCCACAGGAAATGTTTGTGACTATGTTCAAGAAATAGGCAGAGCTGCAAGAAAACAAGATCTTATAGGTGAAGCGTATTATAACTACAATAAACGAGATTTCAAACATATAAACCGACTGCATGGATTATCTACGATCAGATCAAATCAACTTGTGGAAGTTATAAGAAAAATCAATGATCTATACCAGAATAATCTTAATAACGGTAGAAGAAATGATCGTACTAAAAGAAGGAACGCTATGCTTCTTGATGCAGAAAACTTTGCCTATATATTTGATAATACTGCAAGAATTGATGATAACAGGAACGATCAGAACAACATAAATAAGGTAAAAACTGCCCTTCTGATTATTCAGAAAGATTTTGAGAGCAAGTTTGGATTTTCGCCTATCACAGTAAGACCGATCCCACTTTTTTCCCAGGGATATTTTATGATTGAAAAGGTTGATCAAAAAAAACTTCTTGATATGTATCCAGAATGCTGCGAAGAGATCAATAGTAATAAGCATATTTGCCTTCTTCATCTGGATAGAATTTGGAAATCTGGTTATCCTGAGTATTCTTTCCCAAATTTCAAGTATCTTTTATATTCCAAGGATCCTGAACTGAGTTTTAACACAAAAATAAAGTTTTCTCCTGCGTTGAGTGTATCCATTAATTATAAAAATGATTTTGAGAGCATTTATAAAAATATAATTAATGGATTCAAACAAATAATTGATACGTATATTGTCTCAGAAAGATATGTTTCAATCACTGAATTAGCTGATAAACTCTCCATCATAACAGGCTTTTCAAAGTACAAAATGAAATCGGTGATCGCAGTGATAGTTACAGCAATGCTTTCATTTAGTCGAAATTACTATAAAGGAAATTCTCGTATTATTATTGAAAGAGTAACTAATGACAGTAAAAGCACATACCAATTTTTGGTGGCTAGTAATTCTTTCTTTAAGTGGCTGAACAACAATTATCAAGACATTAAAGATAATACTGTAAATGGGAAACTTTATCTTATCAATGATAATAGAAATAATATTAAGGAAGCAAGTATTGTTTTGGGTGTGCTTGAAGCTATGGGAGTACTCGCATTTGAAATGATCGGTGGAGCGAATAGCCAGATATATATTTATATAAACCAGATTCAAAATCTACGAAACATTATTAATGACCCTTCCAGGTATAACAATAAGATCTTAAACTCCGTATCTGAGCGACATTTGATATCGGTAAAAATGCTTACATATCTATTTGAGGGTAACTTCAATAGTGAGGAAATATGGGATCTATTAGAAAACTATTTCTTGGGAATCATACCAGATGCAGTAAAGAATCAATGTATAGCAGAAAATCCTAGTATTAAATTTAGAGATTAGCAAAGACATAAAGTTATTTTTAACTAATTATTTTATTTACTATTTGTATCGTTTGAAACGTTTATAAATTGTTGGATGATGGAGTAAATTATAATATGTTTTGAATGATAATGATAAATATGAAACAACCGATAATTGAATAAATGACAACATTGGAACTTATGGTGATGAAAAAACCAGCAGAACATAACACCCCCCGAGTCCTCTTTTTTGAAGGGGGCTTGGGGGGGCGCACTGAAACAGCTTATTTCACCAGTTAATATGTTTTTTTACTCTGATGTTCGGATATGGTTAGAGGGTGCTGCGGTTGCAACACCCTCTTTATAAGATAAATACATATCAGAAAAATGATAACTAACTCTCTTCAAGTGTACTGTTCATATCACTATTCGTGATATACTCATACTGTTTCCTTATGCGCTGCCTTGCCTGCTCTCTGAGGTGAGCGGGACCCATTATCTCTATAACGGGACCAAAACTCAGCAGACGTATCAGCACCTCTGTTTCGTCTTGCTCATCATACCACAGTTCGACGGCGTATTCACCCGTCTGTGTATCTCTGACAGTGTGCTTCTCGTAGGCTGCGAATTCCATCATGAAGCGTTCCACACCGTTGCGCTCCGTTGTAATTCTAATGACAGCCGGTTCACTGCATTTTCGGCTTTGAAAGTATTCATCAATGGATACAGGCGTCCTGAATACCCTGCCTGTATCGGTTATTTCGGTGATACGCCCGATATTGATTATGCCGCTGCTCTTTATCCTGCCGTTCCTGAGAAGATAGCAGTAGGCTCTGAATTTATCATTTTTGGGAGAGTATTCAAGCTTCAGCAGCACGAATATTCCACTCATGTGATTTCCGTGACCCGAAATGAAGTCGATATACACTATACTCCTGCGTTTTACCGCTTTCAGTGCAGTACGGAAATGACTTATATATTCCTCGTCGTGATAATCGTCACTGTCGGCAAATCGGTCGGTGTACCTAAACTGCTCTTCTCTGTAAAGCGGAGGAATATTCCCGAGTTTTTCGTTCAGCGCCGAGATAACATCTTCGTCCATAAAAAGCCTTATCCTCGGGTCGGCAAGCTTGGCTTTTAGCCAGCTTTTCTGTATGCCTGTAAGAAGTTTCACAGGCACATTTTTGGTTATCCGCTGAAGTTTACCGTTTTCGGTGCGCTTAAAAAGTCCAGTACTTTCACTGCCCGGGATAAGCTTCTGCGGAAGAAAAAGCAAAGTATCCTTGAAACCCTCACGCATCACAGTTTCTCTGACTGTCTTTTCATCGGTAAGTTCGTTTTCCAACAGTTTTGCTGTTATCCTGAAATATGTACCGTATATCTCACTGAATATATTCATCTTTATCACCGCCATACATTTCTTCCATACGTATTATATCATTATAAAAACGCTGAATTATATCACTTGTGCCGCCTTCGATATTAACTATCCTGCCGATGAATGTCTTTGCCCAGTGCATAATCTCGTTAGGATCGAAAACATCAGCTGTCAGGGTATAAAGGTTCTCTTCGATTTTTTCGAGGGTGCAACAGCGTTTTTCTCTATTAAGACGTTCTATTATGTAGGGCTCTTTATCCTCATCAACACAGAATGTGATCTTCATAGGTGTTACCGTACCTGTCTCCCGACGTGTGCCAAAGGATACACCGAAACAGCGGGATATATTCTTTTCATATTTGGCTTTCAGTTCATCGTAGTTTTCACATACCATGCTCTTTTTGATGGCCTTTATATAGTCTAGCCTAAATGATGAAAATCTTTTGACCGCAGGTATATATGCCGCAAGATACTGCCGCCCTGTCTGTACAGAAACAAGTATCTGCATCGGTACGACCTGAGTTTCACGCCCGTTATCATCACTGTCACTTCGCTTCTTTGCCGAAAAAGTTTGCAGGGTGATATACCTTTTTTCCTCCATTCCGGAAAGTATCTCGGGTATCAGTATATCTTCCAGAGTATGTATTATATAATTGTGTTTTATGAAAAACAGGTCGTTATCCATACCTGCTGTTTTGAGAATACTGTTTCCGATAACACCGAAATGCTGGACCTCTGAGAAATATTTCAGTGCATCATCAAGCCCATCAAAGCGGCTTATGTATTCGTCAGCCCTGTCACCGCAGAGGGAATAGTAAAGCGTCTTCCCACGCTTTTCGGATAAAACTAGTCCCTCCTGTGTATACTCTTTCAGCTTGTTGCGGACTGTCTGTTCATCGAAAAGCATCGAGTACTCGCTGTTGAGTTCATCGACTATATCTTTCAGCACCCTGTACTCTCCATCGGAAAGTATATCCGTCAGCAGAAAATGCAGCAGCATATCATTGTCTGTGAAACTCTTAGAATAAAAAGCGTTGTAAAGTGGATTCTCGGGTATGTGACCGCTGTCAACGGATATGGATACGCTCCTGCCGTGTACCGAGTCATCATATCGCATATAATCACCCATCCAGCTTTCAACACGCCGCTTTTCGTCACTGTAGGTACGCATACTCTTGCGGTCAAAGTCACTCCTGACTTTGCAGCCATATATGAAAAAATCACGGATATAATCTCTGGTCTTGCCGAAATTTTTGATAAGTTCTGAAAAACCTGCCATGGTACACTCACCTCTCTTAAAGTATATAATAGCATATATCATTATAAATGTAAAGCACAGTAAAATAGATTAAGCAGGGGTCGCAGAAAAAATTATATGATTATTTTGTAAGACTGTGGTATACTTTCATCAAGATAAAGATAACGAACAAAACAAAGAACATGAAAGAAGTGAAGGAGCAGATTTTATGCAGCTGGAGATCACAAAAGAGCTTTTAAAGTACACCTGCGGTTATACCCCACAGCTTGATGTCAATGAAAAATATCCCCTTGGAATGAAAGTAATATATATGCCGACTGCATATCTCTTCGATACGGATACTTACCTTTTATTCGTTAAGGACAGTTATGAAGCTGAATATCTTACGGATACCATACCTTTTCCCATAGTGAAACAGCATGAAGCTATGCACGCATATGTTGACAGTATCAATAATAAGCGCATAACAAATATATTCAAACATCTCCCGGAAGAAGATTTCGGTAAAGTTTTCTGGGGAGTGTTTGATGATGGCGGTGAAAACTTCCGCGCTTATCACAGGTTTGAAGATAGTTACAGATATAGCGCTATCATTAAATGGTGTGATAACAACAATATCCATTACTACATAAAAGATCCTGATATTTTACAGGTGCTCCAACATTGTCAGAACTGACGATGCGAAAAATAAGGCACAAACAGCAGTTGTTATTCTTATTTCAATGATTGAAAGTGCCTTGCAGAACTAAAGTAGAATTTTTCGGCTCTCACAGCATTATTTTGTCCACGGCGGAGGTGCTGCACCGACAGCGCCGCCTTAAAAGACGAGCCGAGTGAATAAGACGCAGACAGCAAAAATTCATGTTATTCCAAAACATAAAAGCGTCTTGTGTATAAAAGAAAAAGTATCGGCATTAACAGCATGATCTAAGGGGCTCAGACACCATCGCAAAACGACAAGGGCTGAGTAAAAAAATGTGCCGAGGTCAAAAGTGATAAGTCAGCAACAGCATTTATAAGTGGTCTAACGCAGGTTCGAATCCTGCCCTGCGCGTAAGCGTATGGAAAAAGCTGACTTGAAAGGAGAAATAACTATGTTGAATTTTTTGAAGAAAGAAGCAAACATGACACTGACCGAAAACGGCGGTACAGCATTCCGTTCAAGCGAGTCATTCTGTCTTGATATGTTTTTCAGGGCAGGCGCAATGCGCAATTCTTCCGAAGAAGAGATTGCCAATACTGTCATCAGAGCTTATGCCGAGGATCCCGACAAGACCATGAAGACCGTATTTTTTGCAAGAGATGCAAGGGGAGGTCTTGGCGAAAGACGATTTTTCCGCTGTGCAATTTCAGCACTGGTTGACTTCGCACCCGAGTCGGTAAGGAAGAATATTCCTCTCTTTGCAGAATACGGAAGATACGACGACCTGTGCATACTGCTGGGTACAGAACTGGAAAAAGATGCAGCGGGCATTATCATAACACAGCTCCAAAAAGATATCAAAGCTATGCACGAAAATCAGCCTGCATCACTGCTGGCAAAGTGGCTGCCTTCGGTAAATGCGTCCTCAAAGGATACCAGGAATAAGGGCAGACGCATGGCATCACTGCTGGGTATGAGCGAGCCTATGTACAGAAAAACTCTGTCTGCACTGAGAAAGTACACCGATATACTTGAAAATCGTCTGCGTGAACGTGACTATACTTTCAATTATGAGGTACAGCCCTCATGTGCGATGTTCAAGTACAGAAGTGCGTTCATACGCAATGACGGCGAGCGCTATACCGATTACCTGAACAAGGTAAATAATGGCGAAGCAAAATTCAATGCAGGCAGGCTCTATCCTTATGATATAGTACGCGCTGTACTTAAAGGCGATATCTCCGCCGAGAAAAGGCTGTCACTGGATACCGCCTGGAAAGCTCTGCCCGACCTGACTGCGGCAAAGGGCGAAAACGCTCTTGCAGTCATCGACGGTTCAGGCTCCATGACATGGGGCATGGGTGGTATACGCCCCATCGATGCCGCGCTGTCGCTGGGCATATACTTTGCCGAACACAACAAGGGTGCATTCGCAGACCACTTCATAACCTTTTCGCATAAACCCCGTCTTGTGAAGATAGAGGGTAAGGATATCGTGGATAAGGTGAAGTATTGCAGTACCTTCAACGAGGTCGCAAATACCAACCTTGAAGCTGTGTTCACGCTGATACTGCGCACCGCTGTGAATAACAAAGTTGAGCAGGCTGATATGCCCTCAAAGCTCTATATCATATCGGATATGCAGTTCGACAGCTGTATCATTGGTGGCAACAGCGAGCCTATGTTCCGTGAAATGAGAAAACTCTATCGCAAGCATGGCTATGAACTGCCCGAGGTGATATTCTGGAATGTAAATTCCAGATGTGACGCAGTACCCGTGACCCGCTCCGAGACAGGTGCGGCACTGGTATCAGGTTATTCGCCTGCAGTGTTCGATATGGTCATAGGCGGAGAATGTTCGCCCGAAGCCGTGATGAACAAGATACTTTCTTCGGAAAGATATTCAGCCGTCAGGGCAGCATAATAGCAAAGGGTCTGTTGCAACCGCAGCCCCCTCTAACCATATCCGAACATCAGAGTAAAAAAACATATTAACTGGTGAAATAAGCTGTTTCAGTGCGCACACCCCCAAGCCCTCTTCAAAAAAGAGGACCCGGGGGTGTTATGTTCTGCTGGTTTTTATGCCGTTTTCAGTTCAAAAAGAGAAATTCCAAGTCGGTTTTCTGAGATCTTAGCAAAAAACTTCTTTATGTTGTATGCAAGTCCCAGCAGAATGTATTCACCTTCAACAGCCGACTGGATATTGTAGCCCGGCTTAAGCTGACTGTTTTTCATATGGTCGTCCTTCATACGCATAAATGTTGCATCGGTATCGGTCTTTGAAAAGCTGTTTCTTCCGTCAAAAAGGCTGTTGTAATAGTCATACTGTGCCATTCTATCGCGGTATCCTTCCAGCTTTTCAAGTGCTTTCTGATATGTTGATTTATGATGTCCTTTTCCGTAAACTCGTTCAATACCGAATTTTATCATAAGAGATGACAGAGTCGAGATCATATCCGATACTCCTGTATTTTCGGGGAATCTCACACCATAAGCATAATTTATCTCATCTTGCTTACTATCGTGTATTCTTCTTTTTGATAGATCTCATCTATAACATTGCTCAATACTCTGACAGGTGAGCTTTCTTCGATGTAGATCTCATAATTCATGTTAAGACGCACTTGACAATTTCTCATTTTTGTGATACGATCCTTTTGTTGGTTTGATGGTTTTGCAATTACATTATACCACAAAATGAGACGCCTGGCACTACCTTTTTTGGGTGTGTCAGGCGTCTTTTTCTTTGTTGGGGCTGCAACAGCCCCTATTTTTTTGCAGAAAAAGAGATATTTCTATTGCATTTTCTACAATTCTATGCTATAATTTTAAATAGATTGTGTTGCATTTTATGAAGCAAACATAGTCAGAGAGGGTGAGTTCATGAAACGTATCATCTTTATTGATACTGAAGTCAGCGAAACCGATAGCAAAGCGTATGATTTCGGTGCAGTAACAGAAAATGATGATAAACTGCATACAGGCTCGGCACATGAATTCCATTCTTTTATTGAGGACTCGGATTATCTTTGCGGTCATAACATCATTGACCACGATGCAAATTACATCGAAGTACCTGAAAGTGCAAAACTCATTGACACACTGTACCTGTCACCTTTGATGTTCCCGAACAAGCCGTATCACAGGCTTTTAAAGGACGACAAACTGATGACTGATGAACTGAATAATCCCCTCAATGATGCAATCAAGGCGAAAGAACTTTTTTATGATGAGGTCAATGCTTTTGAGTCTCTTGATGATGAAATGAAACTCATCTACTATATGCTCCTGAAAAACAGCCCCTATTTTTCTGCTTTCTTTGACTATCTCGATTTCTCAGCGGAAGATGACCTTGAAACTGCGATACAAGTTCGGTTTGCTGATGAAATATGTGAGAACGCACCTCTGTCAAATATCATGATCGGTTCGCCTGTTGAACTTGCCTACTGCCTTGCGCTTATTTCTGCTACAGAGGAATATTCACTCATTCCAAGATGGGTACAGATAAACTTCCCTAATGTGGACAGGATAATGCGTGTTCTCAGGAATACCTCATGCCATGAATGTACCTACTGCAGATCAAGGCTGAACCCTATCAGCTATCTCGGCAAGTATTTCGGATATCCGGGTTTCCGTAAATATAATGACGAGCCATTGCAGGAAAATGCCGTTACAGCGGCAGTTGAACACAAGTCACTGCTTGCCATATTTCCCACAGGCGGCGGAAAATCCCTGACCTTCCAGATACCTGCACTTATGGCAGGAGAAACAGAACGTGCCCTGACAGTCGTTATATCGCCTTTGCAGTCGCTTATGAAAGACCAGGTGGACAATCTGGCAAAGCGTGGTATTGCCGAAGCTGTTACAATCAACGGATTGTTAAGCCCCATAGAGCGAGCAGAAGCTATTGAGCGTGTTGAATCGGGAATAGCTTCTATACTCTACATATCCCCCGAATCGCTTCGCTCTGTCACCATAGAGCGGCTGTTTTTGTCACGCCATATCGACCGCTTTGTTATCGACGAAGCTCACTGCTTCTCGGCCTGGGGACAGGATTTCCGTGTAGACTACCTGTATATCGGCGATTTTATCCGTGAATTGCAGGAGAAAAAAGGTAACGGCTGTAAGATACCCGTATCCTGCTTTACGGCTACAGCAAAGCAAAAGGTCATCAGCGATATCAAGGAGTATTTCAAGAACAAGCTGGATATCGAGCTTGAACTTTTTGCTACCAATGCCTCCCGTACTAATCTGCGTTATGAAGTACTGTATAAGGAAACAGACGAAGAGAAATACGAAACTCTCCGCACACTTATCGAGCAGAAAAACTGTCCGACCATAGTGTATGTTTCAAGGACGAAGCGTACCCTAATGTTAGCCGAAAAGCTGAACAATGACGGTTTCAAGGCACTGCCCTTCAACGGGAAAATGGACAGCAGTGAAAAGCAGGAAAATCAGGAAGCCTTCATAAATGACGAAGTTCAGGTCATTGTGGCGACTTCCGCTTTCGGCATGGGCGTTGATAAATCCAATGTCAAGCTGGTCATACACTATGATATTTCCGATTCGCTGGAAAACTATGTGCAGGAAGCAGGTCGTGCAGGCCGTGACGAAAACTTGCAGGCTGAATGTTATGTCCTTTATAATGACAGCGATCTTGACAAGCACTTCATTCTCCTCAATCAGACAAAGCTGAGTATCAGCGAGATACAGCAGGTGTGGAAAGCCATCAAAAACCTTACCCGCACCCGCCCCGAAGTCTGCTGTTCTCCCCTTGAAGTGGCAAGACAGGCAGGCTGGGACGACAGCGTTGCAGATATTGAAACGAGAGTAAAAACAGCGATACAAGCCCTTGAAAATGCAGGATATATACAGCGTGGCAAGAATGTTCCCCGTGTTTATGCGGACGGTATCCTTGTAAAAACCATGATCGAAGCCTCTGAACTCATAGACAGCTCTCTCAGGTTTGAAAACGACGAAGAACGCACTGTTGCAAAGCGTATCATCAAATCACTTATCTCCAGCAAAAGTATCGCAAGGGCAGGAAATGCCGATGCTGAGTCAAGAGTTGACTATCTTGCAGACAGGCTCGGGATCGAGAAATCAGGCATTATCCACTCTATCCAGCAAATGCGTGAGGACGGTCTGCTTGCCGACACAAAAGACCTCACCGCATATATCCAGAAAACTGATACTATCAATAAGTCTATGCTGGTACTGCACCGCTTTCAGGCTCTTGAAACATTCCTGCTTGAATATATAGACGCAGACAAACTCTGCTTGAACTACAAAGAGCTTAATGAAGCTGCTCTTGCAGGTGGCATAAAGACAAGCTCTGTCAATTCTATAAAAACACTTTTCTATTACTGGACGATACGCAGCTATATCCAGAAAGAACAGGATCAGCTTACGGGCAGGATAAGCATAGTTCCAAAGCTGAGCATGGAGCGTATAAGGTCAAAACGTCAGAAAAGCTACAGCATAGCAGAGTTCATAATAAACTACCTGTTTCAGAACAGCAGTAAAGATATCAGCCCCAAAGACGAAGTGCTTGTGGGCTTTTCCGTGCTTGAACTTCTGAACGCTTACCGTGAGCAGTCACTCTTTGAAGTACATGAAAATGATATTGAAGAAGCCCTGCTGTTCCTGTCAAAGATAGGCTCATTGAAACTGGAGGGCGGCTTTCTTGTGCTGTACAGCGGTATGCGCATTAAAAGACTTGAACTTGATAACCGTATCAAATACAAGCAGGACGACTACAAACAGCTGAATGAATTCTATCAGCAGAAGATACAGCAGATACATATAGTCGGAGAATATGCGAACATGATGGTGCGTGACTACAACGAAGCATTGCAGTTTGTAAACGACTATTTTCAGATGGATTACAAGAAATTCCTGTCGCAGTATTTCTCAGGCGAACGTGCCGCCGAGATAACCCGAAATATCACCCCCGAAAAATACAGACAGCTTTTTGATACGCTGTCTGAACGTCAGCTTGAGATCATAAACGATGACAGCTCAAAATATATCGTTGTATCAGCAGGCCCCGGAAGCGGAAAAACAAGAGTGCTTGTGCATAAGTTAGCATCACTTCTCCTGCTGGAAGACGTGAAACACGAACAGCTTCTTATGCTGACATTTTCGAGAGCTGCGGCAATTGAGTTTAAACAAAGATTGCGTGAACTTATTGGAAACGCTGCCAATTTCATAGAAATAAAAACCTTCCATTCCTACTGCTTTGACCTGCTCGGAAAGATAGGCAATATTCAGGAGTCGGAGAACATAGTAAAGGACGCAGGCGAGCTTATCCGCAGCGGTGATGTGGATACAAGCCGGATAACAAAAACTGTTCTCGTTATCGACGAAGCCCAGGATATGGACAAGTATGAGTTTAGCCTTGTGGAAGCACTTATGGAACGCAACGAGGATATGCGTGTTATTGCTGTGGGCGATGACGACCAGAATATATATCAGTTTCGTGGTTCCGATTCAAAGTATCTGAGATCATTCATAACAGAGCATGATGCAAAGCAGTATTCACTTATCGACAATTACAGAAGCTGTCAGAGCATTGTTACTTTTGCCAATCAGTTTGTAAAGACCATTTCCGAGAGAATGAAAACCGAAGATATTGCCGCTGTTTCAAATGATATGGGTGAAGTCAAGCTGATCAAGCACAGCGGTGTAAATATGGAGACCGCTTTGGTAGAGGATCTGCTTTCCGTGAGTGCAAAAGGCTCTACCTGTATCCTTACAAATACCAATCATGAAGCACTGCTGATACTTGGTATTCTCAGACAGCGGAATATTCCAGCAAAGCTGATACAGTCCATTGACGGTTTCGATATTTACGATATAGCTGAGATAAGGCTGTTCCTCAAAAAGCTGAACGCTGAAAACACGTCACCGGTTATCAGCGATGAACAGTGGAACAACGCTATTGAAGCCATTAAAAAGTATTATCAGAACAGCGCCTGTCTGCCAATAATACTTAATATCCTGCATACTTTCGAGGAGACCAACGAAAAGAAATACCGCACCGACCTTGAAATGTTCCTGCACGAATCAAAAATCGAAGATTTCTACACCGATGAAAAAGGTGTTATCACTATCTCAACGATGCACAAGTCCAAAGGCAGAGAATTCGACAACGTGTATATGCTGCTCAGTAATTCCGACATGAAAATAGATGAGGAAAAACGCAAGCTGTATGTTGGTATGACCAGAGCAAAAAGGCTTCTGCATATCCATTATTTTGGTGACAAATTCGACCGCTTTGCCGAGTATGCCACCACCGATGAGATAGACCTGCATACCTATCCGAAACCGTCTGAACTTATTCTGCAGCTTTCACACATAGATGTGTTCCTTGACTTTTTCAAGGATAAGAAATCGCTGATACTGAAACTGAAAAGCGGTATGCATCTTGCGGTAAAAGGCAACAGGCTCTATGTTCAGCTAAACGGCAAACTTCTGCCCGTTCTGCAATTTTCAGCCAAATGCAACGAGAATGTAAAACATCTCATCGCATCAGGCTACACCCCATACGATGCTGTTGTGCGTTTCATCTGTGCTTGGAAAGGCAAAGAAGACACCGAGGAATCGGCTGTTATTTTGGCGGATATATATTTTAAAACTATTTAGAAAAGGAGGAAATCTATGGATAACGAGATCACTAAAATGCAGTGGGCAAAAATGTACATGGATTATCTTGCCAATGGTGTAGACCCGGTATTCAATACAGATGTAGATGAAGGTACCCTGCATAACGAACAGGTCATTTCCTGTTTCAGATATATATCCGATATTCTTGCACGAGATATTTATGAAGCAGAAAACCGTATGAAAAACAACAATGAGTTTTATATTACCGATGAACAGATTGCTCAGCTTACAACGTACTCATATAGGTGCAAAGTAAGTGAGCTTGCAGCTGAAATCAATCGTGTAACAGAAGAAAACGAAACTAAAAAACTGGCTGCAACATGGATAAATGACTGGCTCGAAGCAGAAGGTTATCTGTGTCCAAGCGAGCTTAAAAGTCGAATAGCCACTGCAAAAGGAAATCAACTCGGAATAACCTCCGAATATCGCCAAAGGGATAACGGCAACGAGTATTATATCAATTTTTTCACTGAACAAGCACAGTCCTTTGTTTTTCAGCACATAAACGATATTCTTTCATTCAGAGATTCAAAAACATCTCGTGATAAAGTGAATATACAGAATATCGAATTCCCGTCTGATCTTTCGGTAATAGATTTCATTCGCAGGCAGCATGATAAGTGTTTTATCATGTCTATTGGGAGCTGTGATTCTGTTGCAGGGATCGGAAGCTATATAGCAGTTCTTCACTACAATGGCAAAAGCAAGGTCTTGAAAAAAACAAATATACCAACTCATTCCGCTAACAAGTGTATCCTCACAGGAATCATTGACGCTGCATCATCTATAAAAACCTCAACAGATGTAATAATCCTTTCATCGACACCCCTAGGTTTCAATACACCAAAAAGCAAAAACTATAAATTCTGCAAAGAACTTTACAGTATCCTTTCGGAAAAAGGCTGCAATGTTTATGTGGCAGTATGTCAAGGAAAAGGTTATGAACTGAACAACCTTGTCAAATCTATAAAATAATATGAAGAGTGTGATAAGTGAGGGCAGAACAGTTGATGGAGATATGATATACTTTAAGAAGTATCATTAAATGCAAGAATATTATATAAAGGAGTCTGCTTAAATATGATAAATACTGATAAACTAAACTCAATAATATCCGGATATAAAAACTATTTTCCAGCGCACTGGAAAGATGAAAGATATAAGTGGGAAGCTGTCAAGCATTTTCAGGATAACTGGGATATTGACGCTGAGAATTTTGGCACAATGTTTAAGAAGGCAACCGATAAGACTTCCAATCTGCTTGCGTCCGGTTATGCGTATCCGAGAGGAATGATACTTGAATTTGCAAAAGCTGATGATAATGCTGTCCGTGAAATGTTCCGCAGACTGTATGATGAAAGTATTAATCTTTCAGACAGGGTGACCGAGTTTATGAATACCGCTGAGGAACTTCGCAATAAGTACAATGACGGCACCTGGAACCAGCATTATCAGAACACCAATTATATCAGCACATATTTGTGGCTCATGTACCCCGATAAGTATTACATCTACAAGTATGAGCTTTTCAAGAAATGTGCTGAGATGCTTGATGACACATACCGTCCGAAGGGTAACGGTTCGGTTGATAATGTTATTGGCGGATTTAAGATGTATGATGAGATACGTGAAGTTCTGCTTGCTGACGATGAGATAAGGGAAATGCTTGATAATGTGCTGACTGATTCATGCTATCCAGACCCACAGCTTGTAACTCTTACTATGGATGTTGGGTTTTATGCAGCGAGGTTTTATCACTCGGATATATCCCAATGTAGTAAAGATAAATCTTTTCAATCATCAAAAACCACATGGCTGTTTACTTGGGATCCTGATTATTGGGAGTGGGATTCCATTGGGATCAATTATTCTGATTTAGTTAATAAGACCCAAAAAGGTGAAAATGTGGTAATAAGTTGGTCGTGTACTAGAGGAACAACTAGCATTGGTGACAATGTTTTTTTGATTAAAACTGGAAGACAAAAGAAACGTGGTATAGTTGCTAAGGGATATATTATTTCAAATGAACAAATCCTAAATGAAGATGATATAAAACATGATAGGCGTTATGTAGATGTAAACTTTACAAAATTTATAGATTATAACACTTCTGATCTTATTACTATGAAACTAATACATCAAACCTATCCTGAACAAGAATTAACAAGTTTTACGTTAAATATCAAACTTCTACAGAGTGTGGAAGAGTGGATTGATAAATATTGGGAGAATCCAAGTTTGTTTATAACAAGATCAATTTATGATTCGCCTATCATCTGGAAAATTAGTGAAGGAACAAGTAGAAATGGTGTACCAGAGCATTTAAGAACTATTCTGGAAAATAGAAAAGTTGTTACTATCAATAAATATACAGGTCCATCGGCAGGTTCAAAAATATCACAAGGCAATATGTTTATGGACGAAATAAAAAAAGGAGATTATTTCTTTTTATGCTATTCGGGGGAAATAGTTTTACTTGGACAATTTTTAGAAGATAAACCCGAGTTAAATCAGGAAATGGTTGATTATTATGACGATTTTGATTGGTATGAACGCTCCTACCGTTTGATAGCACATTCGATAGACCATAACAAATACACGGGAAAAAAGAAAGCATGGACTTCAAACTATAATTCCACCTGCGTAAAAGTAACTGATAATGCACTGTTTGAGGAACTGATTTTACAGCCTTATTTCGGATTGAAAATATCCGATCTTAGCACCACAGAATTCCACGAACCATACACTAAAGAAAAATTCCTCAAAGAAGTCTTCCTCACCGCCCCCGAATACGACAAACTCCGTTCCCTCGTCCTCAGAAAGAAAAATATAATCTTGCAAGGTGCGCCCGGTGTAGGCAAGACTTTCTCTGCAAAGAGGCTTGCATACTCAATTATCGGAGAGAAAAACGAAAACCGTATCTGTATGGTGCAGTTCCATCAGAACTATTCCTATGAGGATTTCATTATGGGATACCGCCCGAATGACAACGGTGGATTTGAACTGCAAAGCGGTGTGTTTTATAACTTCTGCATCAGATGCAAGGAGAATCCCGACAAGCCGTATTTCTTCATCATCGACGAGATCAACCGTGGCAACCTCAGCAAGATATTCGGTGAACTGCTGATGCTGATCGAGACTGATAAGCGTGGCGAGAAGCATAAGCTAAACCTCGTTTACGGTGGAACGGCTTTCTATATTCCCGAAAATCTGCATATCATCGGCATGATGAACACCGCCGACCGCAGTCTTGCTATGATCGACTATGCACTCCGCAGACGTTTCAGCTTTTATACGATGCAGCCTGCTTTTGAAAACGCCGATCAAAACGGTTTTGCTGATTATACGGCGGATATTCAGTGCAAGCTGTATCATTCTGTGATCGCTAAGATCAGAGAACTGAACGATACGATCCGCAAGGACAGTACGCTCGGCAAGGGCTTCGAGATCGGTCACAGCTATTTTGCACCCGAAAACAAATCTGATATAGATGATGAGTGGGTGCGTGGTGTTGTGGAGTATGAGATCATTCCGCTGATAGAGGAGTACTGGTTCGATGATGATAAGAAGGTCGATGAATGGACAAAGGCTCTCTATCAGGTGATAGGTGATTGATATGACCGTTGATAAGGGCATTTTTATTCAGAATATCTACTATATGCTGTCCTACGCCTTTCAGATATTGAAGCAGGAGGACTACCAAAATGTCGCTGGAGAGAAGTTCGAGAAGATACACGATCTCTTTGCGGCGATACTTGAAAAAGGCGTATCCCGACAGGTCAAGCAGGGGCTGTACCGTGAGTATGTTCCAATGCAGGAAGACCTTTCCGTCATGCGTGGTAAGCTGAACATGGGCGAAACGGTTCGGCTGAAAGTGCAGAACAAGCAAAAGCTCGGCTGTGAATTCGACGAGTTCTCGGAGGACAACCTTTATAATCAGATACTGAAAGTCACGATATATAGGCTTATCCGAGCAGAGGACGTTGCACCCGAAAGAAAGCAGGCACTTAGACGGGTGAGCGTGTTCTTTAGCAATGTCAGGCTGATACAGCCCGACCATATCGCATGGAACAGGCTGATCTATCAGCGTAACAATCGTAACTATGAGCTGCTACTGAATATCTGCTATCTTGTGCTGAACAGCTTGTTGCAAAGCACAGACGAAGGCAACTATAAGCTAATAGAGTTCTCGGATGAACAGATGAATATGCTGTTCCAACGGTTTGTTTTTGAGTATTACAAGCAGGAGCATAAAGAGCTTGATGTATCTGCACCAATAATGAAGTGGACTGAAGAAACGGAAGAAAGCAATCCGTTGATTAAGTATCTTCCTGTTATGAAAACTGACGTTGTTTTGAAACAGAAACAGGGAGAAAGGACTCTTATCATAGATACAAAGTATTATAAAAGTATATTTACTCAAAATTACACTAAACAATCATTTGATCCTGCTAACCTGTACCAGATATTTGCCTATGTAAAGAATATGGATAAAGAGAATATCGGTAATGTATCGGGATTACTGCTGTACGCACAGACCGATGAAGAACTCCCGCATGACAGCAAGCCTTTTTTCGTTGGCAAAAACAGTATTGATGTAAGAACGCTTAATCTTAACAAGTCATTCGACTATATTTCAAAACAATTAGAAAGTATAATAAGTGACTACAAATTATGAGGTTGAAATACATGGCAAATATCATAACTATTATCTGGAATTTTGATAAGCAATTATATGTAGACTCCTAAATTTAAAGAAAACGGCATAGATAACTTATTGTAACCTAATAACATTCAAGCCCTGAAATCTGCATACAAGCATTTCTCGGGGCTTTTTCAGCAGTTAGTTTTTTAACTCCACAGTAGTAGCTTACAAAGCTACTTGACAATTCTCTGTATGAGTGATATAATCAGTTACAACAAGAGGGGAGCGACGATCTCCCGGAATTATTTTTACGAAAGGGTGAAAACAATGAATTCTATCATGAACAATACTGTTGTCAGATCATATGATGATTACCAGTGCTTCTTTAGCTTTAGTTTTGATTGGCAAGACGAAGGCTTATTTGTGCTGCATACGAACACCGGTAATTGTTCAGTTCAAAGATAGAGTTTATTGACCATCTTCTGAAAGAATATGACCGCCTGTATGTAGTGCAAACTCATACAGGCGATTTTTTATTCTATCGGAAGGTGGTATTATTATGACTGAAGAAATGCCTGTCATCAATATGACAGCGACAGGTTCCAATATAAAGACTCTTATAAAAGCAAAAGGTTTTAAAGTGACAGAACTTCAGAACATTCTGGGGTTCAACACACCTCAGTCCATATTCAAATGGATGAGAGGTG
>Ga0129315_1000553_pt1 | contig 27882 bp, 22 predicted proteins | sample Cm827metagenome_FD_94432 | JGI IMG/M metagenome (GOLD analysis project Ga0129315, IMG submission 94432) | Eastern black-and-white colobus group fecal microbial communities from Wisconsin, USA - Cm827 metagenome | ecosystem: Host-associated > Mammals > Digestive system > Large intestine > Fecal... | reverse complement strand
TTAACATTTCCATCTACAGTTGGAACAGTTATTTCTGCTCCTAAAGCAGCCTTAGCCATGCTTATCTTGTAATCATAGTAAATATCTGAACCTTCTCTTCTAAATATCTTAGATGGAGCAACATTTACTCTTATATATAAATCTCCTGCAGGACCATTATTAGCACCTTGCTCACCTTGTCCTCTTAAAGGTATTATATTTCCAGTATCTACACCTGCTGGTATCTTAACTGTTATCTTTCTATTCTTTCTAACAGTTCCTTTTCCCTTACAATCTGGACATGGATCTTCAATTACTTTACCTGTTCCACCACATTGATCACAAGTTGTTGTAGATACAAAGCTTCCTAAAGGAGTTTGTCTTTGTACTCTTACTTGTCCTTGACCATTACATGTTGGACATGTTTTCTTTGATGTACCTTCTTTTGCTCCACTTCCTTTACAAGTTTCACAATTTTCACTTCTATCTATTGATATTTCCTTTTCAACACCAAAAACAGCTTCTTCGAAAGTCAGATTAATTGTATATTCTAAATCTGAACCTCTTTGAGGTCCATTTCTTCTTCTTCCGCCGCCGCCTCCGCCGCCGAAGAAACTTTCAAATATATCACCAAATCCGCCCATATCAGAAAAATCAAAGCCACCGAATCCACCTGATCCAAAACCACTACCATCAAAGTCAACTGTTCCATACATATCATATTTTGCTTTCTTATCTGGGTCTGAAAGCACTTGATAAGCTTCATTTATTTCTTTGAATTTATTTTCAGCTTCCTTATTACCTTGATTTTTATCAGGATGATATTTTATAGCTAACTTTCTAAAGGCCTTCTTTATATCTGCTTCTGATGCTCCTTTTTCAAGTCCAAGGGCTGCGTAATAGTCCTTATTTGCCATCTATTTTCACCACCATTTTTAAACTTTATAAAAGGGAAGACGACTTTTGTCTTCCCTCCTATATTATATATATTAGACTAATAGGTTACAACTATTTATCGTCTTTCACTTCAAAATCTGCATCTACTACATTATCATCATTTGTAGTGCTGTTAGTTCCTGCTCCACCCATATTGTTTGGATCAAAACCTGCACCTTCTGCTCCATTTGGATTAGCATCTGCATACATCTTAGATGAAATAGCATAGAATTCTTTATTTAATTCTTCCATAGCATTCTTTATAGCTTCAAGATCTTCTCCATCTTTAACTTTATTTAATTCATCTAATTTTGCTTGAACCTTAGCCTTATCATCTGCTGATACCTTATCACCTAATTCTTCTAAAGCTTTAGCTGTTTGGTATGCTACTTGATCAGCATTATTTTTAACTTCTATTTTTTCTTTTCTCTTCTTATCTTCTTCAGCAAATTTTTCTGCTTCCTTAACAGCCTTTTCTACTTCTTCTTCACTTAAGTTAGTTGATGCTGTTATAGTAATATTTGCTTCTTTATTAGTTGCCTTATCTACTGCTGATACTTTAACTAGTCCATTAGCATCTATATCAAATGTTACTTCGATTTGAGGAATTCCTCTTGGTGCTGGAGCTATTCCAGATAAAGTAAATCTTCCTAAAGTCTTATTATCTGCTGCCATTTGTCTTTCACCTTGAACTACGTGAATTTCAACTGATGTTTGACCATCTGCTGCAGTTGAGAATGTTTGACTCTTCTTAGTTGGAATTGTAGTATTTCTTTCAATAAGTGGTGTAGCTACTCCACCTAATGTTTCAATACCTAATGTTAATGGAGTTACATCTAATAATAATACATCCTTAACTTCTCCAGTTAATACACCTGCTTGAATAGCAGCACCAATTGCTACACATTCATCTGGGTTAATTCCCTTTGAAGGTTCTTTTCCAGTAAAGTTCTTAACAGCATCTACTACTGCTGGAATTCTTGTAGATCCACCAACTAATATTACTTTATCTATATCGCTTAATGAAAGACCTGCATCTGATAATGCTTTCTTCATTGGCTCAATTGTTCTTTGAACTAAGTCATGAGTAATTTCATTAAATTTAGCTCTACTTAAGTTCATATCAATGTGCTTTGGACCTGTGGCATCTGCTGTTATAAATGGTAAGTTTATGTTAGTTTGCATTGATGAAGATAATTCAATCTTTGCTTTTTCAGCAGCTTCTTTTAATCTTTGAAGAGCCATCTTATCATTTCTTAAATCTATTCCATTTTCAGCCTTAAATGTATCAGCTATATAATGCATGATTTTTTCATCAAAGTCATCTCCACCTAGCTTAGTATCACCATTTGTTGATAGAACTTCAAATACTCCATCACCTAATTCTAGTATAGATACGTCAAAAGTACCACCACCTAAGTCATAAACAAATATCTTTTGGTTAGTATCCATCTTATCTAATCCATAAGCTAAAGCAGCAGCTGTTGGTTCGTTTATAATTCTTAAAACTTCTAAGCCTGCAATTCTTCCTGCATCCTTAGTTGCTTGTCTTTGAGAATCATTAAAGTAAGCTGGCACTGTTATAACTGCTTGAGTTACACTTTCTCCTAAATAGCTTTCTGCATCTGCTTTAATTTTTTGAAGTACCATTGCTGATATTTCTTGTGGTGAATGTTCTTTACCATCTATAGTAACTTTATAATTTGTTCCCATATGTCTCTTTATTGATATTACTGTCTTATCTGGATTAGTAATTGCTTGTCTTTTTGCGATTTGTCCTACTAATCTTTCTCCATTTGCTTGGAATGAAACTACTGATGGGGTAGTTCTTGCACCTTCTGAGTTGCTGATTACAACTGGTTCTCCACCTTCCATTACAGCTACACATGAGTTAGTAGTTCCTAAGTCAATTCCTATAATTTTTCCCATAATCTATTTCCTCCTAAATATATCTTCTATATTAAAATTTAGTTAATATGTCTTAAATTTAATTAGCTACCTTTACTACTGTATATCTAATTACCTTGTCGCCTCTTTTATATCCCTTTTGGAATACTTCTGCTACTGAATTTGCACCTAAGTTCTCATCTTCAATATGCATTACTGCTTGATGATAATTTGGATCGAATTCTCCTGTAGCATCAATTTCTTCTACACCTAGTTTTTCGAAAGATGTTTTAAAACCTTTTATAGTCATTTCAATTCCTTTTTTAATATCTTCAACATTTCCTTCAACTGATATAGCTCTTTCTAAATTATCAAGTACTGGAATCATTTCTTTTAACACATCTGTACAAGCATCTGTGTATATTCCTTCTTTTTCTTTAGAAGTTCTTTTTCTATAATTGTCATATTCTGCAGTTAATCTAAGTAATCTTTCCTTTAAAGTCTCTGCTTCATTTGTCAATCTTTTATTTTCATCCTTTAACTTACGCATAGCATCTAATTCATTTTCCTTATCATTATTTTCTTCCACTATATCTTCTAAAGAATCCTCAGTAGAATCATTTGAAGAATTAATTGAATCTGCTTCCATATCTAAATTTGCTTCTTCGCTTTTTTCAGTGTCAACATTGTCATTAACATTAGTAGCGTCTTCTGAATTATTTTGGTTATCTAATGTTTCCTTAATATCCTCCACAAAAACACCTCATCTCTTATTCTATAATTTGATTTTTTAAACTTTTATTAAGTTCCTTCATAACTTCATTCATAATTGCTATAACCCTTGAATAATTAATTCTTTTTGGTCCAATTAATCCAATCTTTCCTATAGGTCTACCATCTACAGAATATTCAGCTGATATAATAGAACAATCCTTTGCTTCAGGAAAGAAATTTTCTTCTCCTATTCTAATTGTAATATCATTACCTGGTTCAATTAAATCTAGCAAATTATCCTTATCATTTATTAGAGATAAAATTTCTTTTGCTTTTTCAATATTATTGTACTCAGGATAATTAAAAATATTAGTTGTTCCTTCAACAAAAACCTCTGTATTATTAGACTCTTTTAATGTTTCATATAAAGCAGGAAGAATTCCATTAAATACTTCATCAAAACCTTGCAATTCATGTTTTAGGTTATTTATAACTTCTAAATTAATTTCTTCAATAGTTAAATTTCTAAGCCTACTATTTAAAACATTATTAATCTTTTGAATAGTGTCAGGCTGTGGCATATTATTAACTCTTATTCTGTGATTTTTAATAACTCCACTATCTGCAACTATTACAGAAACCAAATTATGATTATCGATAGGAAGCAATTGAATAGATTTAATATAACTACTTCTTACAGAAGGAGTCTGTACTACTGTAGTTAAGTTTGTTAATTCTGAAAGAAGCGAGCAAGCTTCTTTAACTATTTTATCTACTTCGTACATTGCAGAATTAATTAAATACTGTTTAATTTTTAATTCCTCATCCTTAGTTAACCTTCCAGTATCCATTAGTTTATCTACATATAATCTATAACCTTTATTTGAAGGTATCCTACCTGCCGAAGTATGAGGTTGTTCTAAATACCCCATTTCTTCTAAATCAGCCATTTCATTTCTAATAGTAGCTGATCCTACTCCTAAATCATATCTTTTAGCTATTGTCCTTGATCCTACTGGCTCACCAGTCATAATATAGTCATTAATGATAGCCTGAAGTATTTTTATTTTTCTTTCATCAATAGCCATTAATATCACCTCTATCTGTTAGCACTCAATATCATCGAGTGCTAATGACTACAATATCAATATATTCCTTATTAAGTTTTTTGTCAATTTTATTTATGCACAAAATAAATAATCTCATTTAACTTTATTGATTTATTTTTTATTTTCTTTGTTTTTCTAATAATTTCTTTATTTTTCTAATACATTTAAGTTAATATAAAATCACTCATTACAGAATTAGATAACTCTATTCCTTGCTCCGTTAACCTTAATGTATCATTCTCTAAGACTAATAATTTTCTATTAATATTTTTCTCAATAACATCCTTATATATACTTTCAATATTTACCCCAAATCTTTTTTTAAATTCATTTAAACTTATCCCACTAAGAATTCTTAACCCCATAAATACGAACTCTTCCATACTATCTTCAATTGTATTTTCTGTTATTTCTTCCCAAACTTCTTCTCCAGAATTAATTCTATCTATGTATTTTTTTACATTTTCTATATTTTTAATTCTTTTCCCATCTATAAATGATGTGGATGCTGATCCAAGTCCTAAGTACTCCTCACATTTCCAATAAACCTTATTATGATAGCATTCAAAACCTGCCTTTGCATAATTAGATATTTCATATTGATGATATCCATGCTTAGTTAATATACTTTTGGTTATTTCATACATAGTTCTTTCATCATCTTCTGAAGGTAAAATCAATTTATTTCTTTCCCAAAGTTTATAAAAAGCTGTTCCTTCTTCAATAATTAAACTATAGGCAGAAATATGCTCTGGATTTAACTTAGCAATTACCTCTAAAGATTCTTTCCATTCATCAACTTTTTGATTAGGAAGTCCAAACATTAAATCTACATTTATATTTTTAAATCCAACTTTTCTTGCTAAATTAAAGTTTTCTTCAAATTGCTTAAAACTATGAATTCTTCCTATATCCTTAAGCAATGAATTTTGTACTGCTTGTAGTCCCATACTTATTCTATTTACTCCGCCATTTAACATAGCTGTTAATTTTTCTTCTTCTAAAGCTCCTGGATTACACTCCATAGTAAATTCCATGCCTTCCATAAGCTGAAGTTTTTTTATAGAATTTAAAACCTTAACTATTTCCTTAGTTTCAAGATAAGATGGTGTTCCACCACCTATAAATATACTTTTTATAATATACTTACTTCCTTTATCCTCTATCTCATTACATAATGCATCAACATAATCTTCTCTTAAGTAATCTATAGATGCATAAGAAGGAAAATCACAATAAAAACATTTCTGCTTACAAAATGGTATATGTATATAAAGAGATAATTCTTTTTTCTTTTCCATATTATCAACTCTTTCTTTAATAAAATTCTCTTATCCCTATTATACAGAACTAATTCAAAATTCAAAATATAAAGCTTAAATATACATGAAAAAGGGCTATTTAAATAGCCCCTTTTAAAACTTAGATGTAATTATATTTATTTTAGAAACTCCTAAAGGAGTTTCAACCTTCATTCTTCATTCTTCATTTTACATTTTTCATTGGTGCGAAGCACCATCTCATACTTCTCGTAAATCTACATTTATAATATTGTGATATATAACATCTCTTTGTACTATATCTATTCTGGTATTTATTAAATCTCCCTGAAACCTTATTGGTAAGCTTAAATTCAATCCACTTCTAGCTACTAATGTATCTAAATCATTTCCATTCATTTGAATATTATATACTTGTCCATTTTTTCTTTTTAACATTCCAGTAATTATCCCTTTATTTCTTAAGCTTTTCCCCTTCTTTTTTAAATCTCTATTATTTACCTCCAACATATTATCCACCTCACTAAATTTACTTTACATTTTAATATATTTCAAAAATCAAAATTTAATTACTTAATATTTATATCAATAAAAAAACTTTTGAATATTATATATAAGTAATTTATTTATGGAGTAATATATGAAAAAATTTAAAATACTTTCCTTTGATGGTGGTGGAATTAAAGGTGCTTTAAGTGTTGAAATTCTATCTAGAATAATAGCTAAATATCCAAACTTTTTAAATGAAATTGATCTCTTTGCTGGAACTTCTACAGGCTCTATAATTGCCGCACTCTTAGCTAAAGGTGTTCCTATAGAGGAATTAGAGAAATTATATTCTAGAGAAGTTGCTGGACAGATTTTTTCTAATTATAATTTTAATATTATAAAGCCAAAGTTTAACAATACCTTATTAAAAAGATTTATCTCAAATTATTTTGATGATAAATTCAAAATAAATGATTTTAAAAAATATATATTTATTCCAGCCTTTTACTTAGGAGATGAACATACAAAATCCTGGAAACCTGTGTTTTTTAACAACTTATCTAAGAATAATACAAGTTATATTCTTGCTAGAGATGCTATTTTAGCTAGCTGTGCTGCTCCTACATATTTTCCATCCTATAAAAACTATATAGATGGTGGAGTAGTAGCTAATTCTCCTACTGCCATTTCTATTGCCACAACTTTATCTTCTTTACCTAAGTATAGAAAAGAAGATATATTACTTTTATCTATTGGTACAGGAGACAGCCCTGAAAGAATAATAGGTAAGACTCATAAATGGGGAATACTTCAATGGTCATTTCATCCCTTTGCAAAGATGAAATCCCCATTACTAGCTTTATTAATGGATGGTATGTCTAACTTAGAAGACTTATATTGCAAAGAATTCTTAAAAGAAAATTACTTTAGAATAAATCCTCAGGTGCCAAAATTTATAGATTTAGATGATTATAAATTGATTCATTATTTAAAGAATATAGGTAAAAACTGTGATTTATCAAATTTAATAAAATATTTAAATAATTTTTACTTCAAGTGAATATTTAAGTAGCATTTGTATTTTTTTGATATATAATAAATTATATAAGCATTATTTGTTTATATAAAATAATATTACCACCTTATTCTTATAGTTATCTAATAAAAAATGCTAAGTCAAATTGACTTAGCATTTTTTATTATAAATTATTTATCCACTTTTAATACTGCCATAAATGCTTCTTGAGGAATTTCAACTGAGCCAACCTGTCTCATTCTCTTCTTTCCTTCTTTTTGCTTTTCAAGCAGCTTTTTCTTTCTTGAAATATCTCCACCATAACATTTTGCAAGTACGTCTTTTCTCATAGCCTTAACAGTTTCTCTAGCTATTATTTTAGATCCTACTGCTGCTTGAATTGGAACTTCAAACATTTGTCTTGGAATTATTTCCTTAAGCTTTTCAGCTATACCTCTTCCCTTTTCATAAGCTTTTTCTCTTGGTACTATCATAGATAAAGCATCTACAACATCACCATTTAACATAATGTCAAGCTTAACTAATTCAGTTTGAGTATATCCCTTAAATTCATAATCTAATGAAGCATATCCTCTAGTTCTAGATTTTAATGTATCAAAGAAATCATAAACAATTTCATTTAATGGAATATCATAATTAATAGAAACTCTTGTTTCTTCTAGATATTGCATATCAATGAAGGTTCCTCTTCTTTCTTGACATAATTCCATAACAGCACCAACATAATCAGAAGGAGCTATTATGCTTGCCTTAACTATTGGTTCTTCCATATATTCTATTTCTGTAGCTTCTGGAAGATTAGTTGGGTTTGTAAGTTCTATTACTTCTCCATTAGTTTTTATTACTTTATAAATAACTGACGGTGCAGTTGTAATAATATCTAAATTAAATTCTCTCTCTATTCTTTCTTGAATTATTTCCATATGTAATAATCCTAAGAATCCACATCTAAATCCAAAGCCTAAAGCTATTGATGTTTCTGGTTCAAAGCTTAAAGCAGCATCATTTATTTGAAGCTTTTCTAATGCATCTTTTAGTTCTTGATATTTTGCTCCATCAACTGGATAAATACCTGAATAAACCATTGGTACTGCAGGTTTATATCCTGGTAATGCCTCTGCTGTTGGTCTATCTGCTTCAGTAATAGTGTCACCTACTCTTGCATCTCTTACATTTTTTATTGAAGCTGCAATATATCCAACATCCCCTGCTCTTAATTCATTAATTGGAAGTGCCTTAGGTGTAAATACACCAACTTCAGTTACTTCACAAACTTTATTTGTTGCCATTAACTTAATTTTTGTACCTGGTTTTACAACACCATCAAAAATTCTAACATAAGAAACAACACCCTTATAACTATCATAATAAGAGTCAAATATTAAGGCTTTAAGTGGTGCATCTTCATCTCCATTAGGTGCTGGCACCTTTTCTACTACAGTTTCTAAAACATCTGCAATATTTAAACCAGTTTTTGCAGAAATCAATGGTGCATCTTCTGCTTCTATCCCTATAATATCTTCAATTTCTTGTTTAACTTCATCTGGTCTTGCAGATTGTAAATCCACTTTATTTATAACTGGTGCAATTTCCAAATCATTATTTAAAGCTAAATAGCAGTTTGCTAGTGTTTGTGCTTGAACCCCTTGAGTTGCATCTACTACTAATACAGCTCCTTCACATGCAGCTAAGCTTCTTGAAACTTCATATGTAAAATCTACGTGTCCTGGAGTATCAATTAAATTTAATATATACTCCTCTCCATCAGGTCTTCTATAAATAAGTCTTGCTGCTTGAGACTTAATAGTTATACCTCTTTCTCTCTCTATTTCCATATTATCAAGTATTTGTTCTTCCATTTCTCTTTGGGTAAGAGTTCCTGTGGCTTCCAATAATCTATCAGCTAGGGTTGACTTACCATGATCTATATGGGCTACTATAGAAAAATTTCTAATTCTTTCTTGTCTATTACTACTCATATATTAAACTATTGCTTAAATAAGCAAATAGTCACTTCACCCCCATTATAATTTTCAAGGTAAATTATATCATAATGCCTAGGTTGTGTGTCAATATAAATATGAAGTTGTTAATATGTGTTAATTACTATTATTCTTATCTTGTAAAAAATCATCTATTATCTTATCTAAATCTCCACTTTCAGTATTGACTTCATTAGTCTTTATTTTACCATTTATTTTATCTATTATACTATTAAATCCATTATATAAAAATCCACCAACATCATAAAATTTTTCTGTTATTTTATTATTCATATTTATTATGAATTCCTTGTTATACACTTTTACTGTAGTATTTTCATTTTTATCCTTAGGAGTATAAATCTTTACTTCTGCATCATCCTTAATAAACTCTTCAAAATCCTTACCGAATTCCTCTTTAACTAATTCATAATTATCATCACCATTACCCACAGGTGATAAAGCTTTGGTGTTAATAATATTAACTTGTACACTGCCTAATATTATTATTATAAAAAAAATTAATGTTCCTATTAGAACTTTTTTATTAATCAAAAAAGCACCCCCTAGTATTTTTACTATCTAAAGGATGCTCATAAAAATCAATTTTTATTCATATTTTACTTATTTAAATTCTCTGCTATTATCCTTGCAATATACTTACTGGTTAATTTTGCTTCTTGTGCTGTATTTACATTTGATCCTACTTCTATAAGTATAAGATTATCACTTAAGCTATAATTATTAGCAAAAGCTCCTGGACTCCATACATAAGTTTCTCTAATTAAGTCAGGAAATAATCTAACTGCAGTATTATACATCTTATCAACAAATTCCTTGTTTGCAGGATATCTACTACTATTTTCAGCAGTAACAAACATCATTTTTGCTAAACTTTCATTATTCATATTAACTGTATATACGTCTTTTAATCTATCTGCTTTAGCACTATCTACTCCATCTCTATGAAGGTCTATTATAACTTTAAAATCCCCATATTCATTTAAATATTTTTTTAAAGTTTCATTAGATCTACTATATGCATCGTCATAAACAACACTATGATTAGTTTTATCATGAATAACAGATATTCCATAACCTTCTTCAAGTTCTTTAGCTAAAACATCACCAACTCCAGATACATTAAAATCAGTATCTGTAGTTAATTTTTCCCTTTCCGAATAATTTTCTGTTGTATGAGTATGGAATATTAACACTTCTGGTTTTGAATTATTTAAAGGCTTTTTTAAACTTGGATCATAGGCTGCGCTTACCTTGTTTAATTCAGCAATTTCTTCATCTGTCATCTTAGCTATACTTTCTGTTTTTAATGAGAATGGTGTTAATTTATTTATTGATGATGCTACTCCAGCACCTCCAAACATTTTGCTAAATAAGCTTACTTCCTTACCTACTATATTATATGCATTTATACCTCTTATTCCCACAGCTTCTAAGGCCACATTTTTTAAAGAAAGATTATTTTCTACATATGCCCCTTCATCATAAACTGCAGTTTTTACTACTGGCATAGAAAAGTTAAGCATTTGAACATATGCATATCCGCCTGGATCATTGTAGTTATTTACTACATTAATTGCTCTTATAACAAATATTATACAAGCTACTATAATAATTAAATATCCCATACTAAAATTCTTACTGTTAATACCTAGCTTTCCATTTCTTCTTGCCCTCTTATTATTAGGTGAACCTTGTCTTAATGAATACATGCAACTCCCCCTTCCTCTAATAAATATATTTAGAGAGTTACATAATTATTAATAAATATAAAAATATTTTTTAATTCATAAACTTATTTATATCTTCCATATCTAAATTGGGTTGAACAGCCATATTAATACCATTTGCAATTATTTTTGCTAAGGATTCAATTACAGCATCAACATCCTTTGGTGTAACCATTAAATCACCTACATATGGATCTAATACCTCTTTTATTAATTGACTTTTTTCAAGCTTATCTACTGACTTTAGCATATTATAAAATTCTTTTCCTTTTTCAGCCTTACTAATAAGGCCATCTAATACAAGATCTATAGTATCATTTGCTATAGTTGCTGCATGAACTACAGTAGGAACTCCAATAGCTACTACCTTCACTCCTAAAGTTTCCTCATTTATCTTCATTCTATGATTTCCAACACCTGCTCCTGGAGATATACCTGTATCACTAATTTGTATAGTTCTATTTACTCTTTCAAGCTTTCTTGAGCCAAGAGCATCAATACATATAACTAAATCAGGTTTTATTCTATCTACTAATGATTTTATTATTTCCCCAGTTTCTATTCCAGTTATTCCAAGAACCCCAGGGGATATACAACAAACTGGTCTTACTGAATCATCTATAGCCTCTGGCATAACTTGCTTTAAATGTCTAGTAACCATAATTTTTTCAGTTACCTTTGGGCCTAATGAATCTGGAGTTACATTCCAATTTCCAAGTCCTACAACTAATGCTGTTTTTTCTTCAGGCATATTTACTAATCTAGTTAAAACATTATCCACAACCTTTGAAACATTATCCATAGATTCACCATCATAATGAGTAAATTCTGGGAAATCTATTGTTATATAATTACCTTTAGGCTTTCCCAATTCTTTACCAGCCTCATCACTTTCTATACTTACAGTAGTTATTTTTATATCCCCCTCTTTTTCTTCATCTACAATAACTCCATCAAGCTCCCTTTTATTTTCTTCAGTGTACATATCTCTAGCTTCTATGGCTAAATCTGTTCTTACATTAATCATAAAAATACCTCCAAAAAAACTATTATCTCTTTTATTTTTCCTTAATGTTTCAATTTAATACTTGAACTTCTAAACTTTCAATGATATAATCTAGTATGTTAAAAACGAACTCGAACGCAGATTTCCCCAAAACTGCAAAGAGACCCTAATAAAATTATTAAGGGGGTGAATTTAGAATGGCAAATATTAAATCAGCAAAAAAGAGAATTAAAGTAACTGAAGCAAAAACTGCTCAAAACAGAATGATTAAATCAGCTTTAAAAACTGCTGTAAAGAAATTTGAAGTAGCTGTTGCTGCAAACAACGTAGAAGAAGCTAAGGTTCTTTTCCCTAAGGCTGTTAAAGCTTTAGATATGGCAGCTCAAAAAGGAGTATGTCACAAGAACATGGTAGCTAGAAAGAAATCAAGATTAGCTGCAAAGTCAAACGCTATGGCGTAATCAAATAAGAAGCCGATCCAAATGGATCGGCTATTATTTTATTAGAAAAACTCCTATAGGAGTTTTTTCATCAATTTTTCATTTTACATTCTTTATTCTTCATTTATATTTACTTAGTCATAAATATGTTAAATATCATTAGCTCCATTTCCATATTCTTATCTACACCTGATGTTTTAATTTTATTTTCAGTTTGTAAACATATTTCCATTATTTTTTGAAGCTGTTTTATAGAAAATTTGCTAGATTGATTAATTAACTTTTCACAGACAAAGGTTGGAAGTTTAAATTTAGATGAAATATCATTGGCATTTGCTCCACTTTGAACCATAACTTTAATTTCATAAAGCCTTTTAAAATTATTTTCTATGTTAGAAATAATAAGCATATGTTGATCACTTTTAGATAATAAATCATAAAGTAAATCTAAAGTTTTTTCTACCTTCTTTTGAGAAATAAAATCTACTAAATCAAAAATATCATCTTCACTAGAATTTGCAATTAACTTATCTATATCAAATTTATTTATAGCTCTATTTTCTGCATATGAAATAAGCTTATCCGCTTCTCTTCTAATTATATCAAAGTTATTTTGCACTTTTTCTGCAAAATATCTTAACTCAACTTTTCCTATTTCTTTTCCCTTTTCTTTAAATACCTCTTCTACCTTTTTATAATATCTATCCTTTTTTAATTTATCAAAGTATACTACCTTAGAAACCTTTTCTAAAGATTTTAATTTATTACTTTTCTTAGGAGTATCTCTTTTATCATTAAATAAATAATACATTATAAGAACTGTATAGGTGGGCAAGTCTTTTAAATATTTAAGTATATCATTGTAAAGCTTTGTGCCTGCAGCATCACTTTTATCCTTTAAGAAACCTGCTCTATATACAACAACTACCTTTTTATCACCCATAAAAGGCATAGTTTCACAAGCATTCATAATATCATCAAAGGTTGTTGTTAATCCATCTAATCTTATATAATTTAAATCAAGTAGGGATTTATCAATAGTAGTATTAACAATTAAGTTTATTCCTTCCTTAATTAGTTCTTCATCTAATCCACAAAAGATATAAGAATTGTCAATTTTCCCCTTCTTAACTTCACCTTCTAGTACATCAAAATCTATCAAAGCAATCTACCTTTCTTAATTAATTACTAAAACTTTATTTTTAAATAAAACAATTTTTACATAATTACTATATTTGCAGTCTATTATATCATAATTTTCATTATATTTCTCACTAGAAAGCTTTATTAAATATCTGTTTATTTTATTTCTTATTAAAATATTTTTGTTTAGTTTTTCTATCTCAATAGTGTTATTTAATTTTACCTTTTTAAAATTTTTATATTCACTATTAGATAATGAAATAAATTTATACTTTTTTAAATCTACACCTTTCTTGGTAGCAACTAAGCTTCTTTCCCCCTTGTAGCTAATCAATAATACTCCATCCCTATAATACTGAAGCTTTGGATATGGACTATAAAAGTTAATAAATAAATAAAATAATATTATTGTTGGAAAATAAATAACCCTTTTATATCCCTTTCTATAAAAATAAATAGTAATTAATAGTATTATATAGATTACTGATATTATTTCATTTAAGAATAGTATACTTGGTAAAATACTAAGTAGCTTCTCTGAAATTATATCTATAGATAAGGTGGCATAATAGGCAAGAAAAGCGAGATAATTAAATATAATTTCAAAATTTATTGTTAATGCTAAAATGTTTCCTAAAATTACAATTGCATTTATTAATGGCATAAGTATTAAATTCCCTACTAGAAATCCTAATGAAAATTCTCTAAAGTATAATATTAAAAAAGGAAAAGTAAATACTTGAGAGGATAAACTAATAGCTGTCCCCTCTCTTAAAAACTTAGGTAATCTATATAAATTTTTATTAAATTTCTTATTAAATAAAATTATTCCAAGAGTTGATAAAAAACTTAGTTGAAATCCCACTTCGAAAATACTATATGGCTTATATAAAATTAATATAGTACCAGCTAATGATAGACCTGCTAAAGGATTGTAACTTCTTCTAAAAGGTACTGCTAAACTTAAGCATAATAACATTATATAGGATCTTACAGTTGATATAGCTGCTCCAGTAAAAATTACATACATAATGGAAACAATAGGTGCTATTTTATTCCCTAAAACTTTTTTAAGTAAAGAATATACTATAACCATATGAAGTCCTGATACAGATACAGCATGCAATACCCCTAAATTCTTCATTGTACTTTCATCTTCTCTATCTAAAAACTCTGTATATCCAAAGGATATAGATGTTATTAAAGCTGATCTTCTACTTCCTAACTTTTCTTTTAATTTATTAAAAATTTCTTCTCTAATCCTATAAATTTTACCCTTTAAATCTAAATTTAATTTTTCATATTCTTCTACCTTTACTTCTCCTAATATCCCTCTTTCAATATTAATATCCTTCCTAAATTCTATCTTAGCTAATATTTTATCTCCTAGTTTAATATCTTGAAAATTCCCTGATAAGTATACCTTTCTGCCCTTAATTTCACCTATTCCTCCATAGCTATTTAGTGAAACTATTCTTATTTCTTCATTAGAATTAGTATTTAAATTATAGTATAAAAAATTATTTATTATTGGTATTAGGAAAAATATAGCCAATATTATAGCTAATTCTAATCTTTTTAAGAAAATAAGATAAATAAAAAAACAGCTAACAAATAGTATCGCTAGCCATTTTTCTTTATAGAAAAGTAAAAATATACAACTTGATAATATAAAAACTAAGAATATGTAAAGTAGTATATTTTCTTTATTATTTAACTTCAATAGCAACACCTCATTTTAAAGTCTTACCATTTTTTTATAATTAAGTCTGCTATAGCAAAAATAAATAAAATCCACCCAACTATTATTAAAATAACTAAATCAAACTTAAATCCTAATAACATAATTAATAATGTTAATGATAAAACATATATTAAAAGTATCACTATTAAAAGTTTTATATATTTTAAGTTGTTTTTACTAAAAATATTGCAGTTAATAATAGTATCTATAATAGTAATACCACCAATAAATAAGAATCCTATTATATCAAAGCTATTTTTTATAAAGTATGCTGCTACTATTGGAAGTAAAGCAAATAAGATACCCTTTATAACTACCTTTTTACCCTTATATGAATTATTTTCACACAATATATTTAGTAAAATTACAGGCGTTGTTAAAAGTAAATTCATTAAAATAATATAATATTCTTTAGTTAAGTTTCCATTTATGAAATAATATTGGAAATTTAAATATATTATTTCTGCTAAAGTAATAATAGCATATATGCTTAATCCAGCTTTAACTGCTTCTTTAATTTCACTTTCTCTATTTTTTAAGTTAAAAAATGTTTTTATACTACTTTTTTCAGTGTAAACATCTCCTATTCTTCTTAATAACATTGAAACCTTTCCTTTTACTATTCCAATATTGGCTAGACTTACTATAGACAAGTCAGCTAAATTTTTTCCTTCAGCAATAAATCCATAGCCATCATTATTGTATAATGATATAATTTTATTTCTAATCTCTGGATTAACCTTACAATAAATTCTAACCTTAGATACTATTTTTATTAATTCCTCTTCATTCAATGATTCTAAATCAATACCAGATACTATTTGATCTTCACTAGAAATTAAACCAATTTTTCTTCCAAAAGTTTCTGCCGATATAGTAGATTCCTCTGTAAATATTATAGGTAAAACTCCAGAATCTATAATTGTATTAATATCATCTAACACATCATCTACTAATGGATTTTCTAAAGCTATAATTCCTACAAAAACTAAATTACTTTCTACATTTTCATATTTTGATGGTTCATAATTGAAACTTCTATATGCAAAAGCTTCTGTTAACAAACCTTCCTTTGAAAAACTTAAATCTGCAAGTTTAATTTTCATTATATCTTCAGAGGTTATTTCTCTTTCAATACCATTGATTAAAATATGAGTACAACAGCTTAAAATTCTGTCTAAATTTCCTCTTGAATTTGATCTATATCCTTTTCTATTCTTATTTAAAGTAGTGGCCATTCCCCTATCTGAAGAATTAATAAGTTCAAACTTTCTTCTATTTAATCCCTCTAATCTCTGTTTATTAATAGAATTTTCTTCACCAAACTTAACATAGGCTATTTCAAATATACTGCCTTTTATATATTTATTATCTATATTATATTTAGAGTTATTGCACAATATAGCTATATCTATAAGCCTCTTTATATTTATATCAGCTATATCTATCTTATTTGATAAGTATATTTGTTCATTTGTATATATCTTATCTACAAAAAGTTCCTTCTTGCTTATATTACCTATCTTATCCATAAAGAATATTTTCACATCATTTACTAAAGATATAGCAGAAGTATTATTTAATTCTATATTATCTTCCACTAAAACTTTTTTCCTAAAGGCTTTATTATAATATAGGAAAATAAATGGAAACACTATTGAAATAACTGAAAATATCCCTTGCGCTAAAAGTTCATTTTTATTTGTTATTTTCCCTGGAAGAACTAAAACTAAGATAGCTTGTACCAATAATAAACATAAAACCACCTTCATTATATTATTTTCAATATTTTTTATAAGAAAATTACTTTTATTATTAGTATTACTAATAACATTAACTAACTTTCCAAGCTGTGTATTTCCTCCTACTTCTACAACTATTCCCTTACCTGAACCTTCTTTAACTATAGATCCTCTAAATATCATATTAGAAATTTCACTAATAGACTCCACAGTATAATCTATTTTTATTGAATCCTTTTCTTTTATAAAATTATCTCCAGTAACTCCCCTTTCATCTACTTTAAGGTTTTCACTTTCTATAATTCTAATATCTGCAGCTATTATAGAATTTTTTCTAAAAAAGATTATATCTCCTTTTACTAACTCTTCTGCTTCAACTAATCTTTCAATACCTTCTCTTAAAACTAAAACTTGTGAAGTATTTAGATTTTGTAAAAGTTCAATTTCCTTTTCCTTCTTTATTTCACTATGTAACTTTATTGCTAAATTACTAAATAATAAAATAGCTATAATGGCTCCCATTATGTAAAATTCATTTAATAGAAATAATATGATAAATATTAAGTAAATAATTAGATATTTTTGTTTTACTAGCTCTAATAATAATTTAAATATCCCTCTAGAATAAGGTAAATTAATTTTATTATTTTCAATTTCTCTTCTTATACTACAATCATATTCATAAAGGCCTTTATTAATATCGCTATTAAGTTCTTCTACTACTTTAATCCAAGATTTGTTGTAATACTTCTCCATAAAACCCCTCCCTATTTAAATTTTCGAATTAAATAACAATAACCTAACATTTATAGTATAAATTGTTAGGTTATTTTTTAAAAGTACTATTTCACCATTTCAAATATACATTATCATTTTGTCTTTGGATTAAATATCAAAGCCATAGTATATCCAAAGAATATTGCAGCTGTAATTCCAGCTGCTGTACCTGTTATACCACCAGTAAAAGCACCAATTAATCCTTTCTCTTCTACAGCTTTTATAGCACCTTTGGCTAAAGAATTACCAAAGCCAGGTAATGGAATACTGGCACCAGCTCCTCCAATTTCAATTATTTTATCATATATTCCAAAGGCACCTAATATTGTTCCTAAAGTAACAAAAATCACTAATATCCTTGCTGGAGTTAATTTAGTTGTATCCATAAGTATTTGCCCTATAACACAAATAATACCGCCTACTATAAAAGCACTAATATATGTCATAATATCTTCTCCTTACTAATTATTAAACTCAATTGCAACAGCATGAGCAATTCCAGGAATGCTTTCTCCTTGAAGAGATGATGTGGTACTCATAAGAGCTCCAGTAGATACTAATAAGATACTTTTAATTTCTTTTCTTATCATCTTTTTATAGAAATATCCTGATGCCACTACTGCAGAACATCCACAGCCACTTCCACCAGAATCTGTTTTTTGAATATTATCATCAAATATCATATCTCCACAATCAAAATAATTACTTCTAATATCATAACCATACTCCAATAATAATTTACAGGTTATCTCCTTTCCCACTTTTCCTAAATCCCCTGTAATTACAGCATCATAGTAATTTGGATTTCTTCCAGTATCCTTAAAATGCATAGCTATTGTATCAACTGCTGCTGGAGCCATTGCTGCTCCCATATTATTAGGATCTTTAATTCCATAATCCTTTACAACTCCAGTTGTAATATAGGTTACTTCTGGAAAATTCCCTTCTTTAGCAAGCACCATAGCTCCTGCACCTGTAACTGTCCATTGAGCTAATGGGCTTCTTTGTGCTCCATATTCTAAAGGAAATCTAAATTGCCTTTCAGCTGAACTAAAATGTGATGATGTTGCTGCAACAACATATTCTCCAAAACCTCCATCTAGCATCATTGATGCTACGCTTAAAGATTCTGACATAGTTGAGCAAGCACCATATAATCCAAAAAAAGGAATATTTAATTCTCTTGCTGCAAAGGAGGAGGATGCTAATTGATTCAGTAAATCTCCAGCAAATAAATAATCTACATCCTCTTCTTCTATTTTTGCCCTACTTATAGCAGAAGTTATAGCTGTATATAGCATTTCACTTTCTGCCTTTTCAAAACTTTCTTTACCATATAAATCATCATTTAATATTTCATCGAAATAACTTCCTAAAGGTCCTTCTCCTTCCTTTGGTCCAACTATAGAATAGGTTGCTACAATCTTAGGAGTATTTAATAACCTAACTGTTTGCTTTCCAATTTTTTTTGTTTTACTCATAACTATTCCCTTTCTCACATGAATAATTTAATTACATAATAAATTATTCCTATAATAACTGAACTTCCTATTCCATACACTAGAACAGGTCCTGCTATCGTAAACATCTTAGCTGCAACTCCAAAAATAAATCCTTCTTTTTTAAATTCAATAGCTGGAGCAACTATAGCATTTGAAAAACCTGTAATTGGTACTACTGTTCCTGCTCCACCATAAGAAGCAATTTTATCATATATACCAACACCAGTTAATAATGCTCCTAAAAATACCATAATAATTGGTAGCAACATCTTAACATCATCTTCTTGAAATCCATATTTAATTAACATTTCTTGAAAGAATTGAGCTATAGTACAAATTCCTCCTCCCACTAAAAAAGCTCTTACACAATTTCTAGCTATTTTAGGTTTTGGATTAGTCTGGTTAGCAATAATTTTAAATCTTTGTAATATTTGTTGCTCACTTGGTCTTTTATTTTTAGACATAAGAATACTCCTTTCTATAATTCTCTTAATTTATTATTCCTCTTTATATAAAATCAACACTGGTACTTTTTTCAATATAAAAAAATAGAGAAAAAATATAATGCTAACTATCACTTTTAACTTTATCAGTGAAATTAACATTATATATTTTCTCTTAATTCTCAAAAGAAATTTACAAAATCTTTTTTTATAAATTTCTAAATAATAAAAGGCTTTTAAAATGAACATTTATTCCTGTAATTTTTCTTTCATTAATCCTAAAACCTTTTTTTCTATTCTTGAAACTTGAACTTGGCTAATTCCAAGCATCTTAGCAACTTGCACTTGGGTTTTATCTTTAAAATACCTAAGCATAATAATTTGTCTTGACTTACTATCTAAACTTCTTAATGCTTCTTTAAGTGCAATTCTATTAATCATGTCACTATCATCTTCTCCCTTTTCACTTAATTTATCTATAAGTAAAACAGGAGCTCCGTCGTCTTGGTGAATAATATCATAAAGATATTGCATATTAACTGAGGACTCTATGGCAAATAAAATTTCTTCTTTATCAATATGTGAATACTCTGATAATTCTTCTATTGTTGGTTCTCTATCTAACTTTTTAGTTAATTCTTCTTTATCAAAATGAAGTTTTCTAGCTAAGCTTTTTACATTTCTACTAACCTTAATTATTCCATCATCTCTTATGAATCTTTTAATTTCTCCTATAATCATAGGAACTGCATAAGTAGAAAACTTAACATTAAACTTATCATCAAAATTATTAATAGCCTTAACTAAACCAATAGATCCTATTTGAAATATATCTTCATAATCGTATCCTCTATTTAAAAACTTTTTACTAATAGAAGATACAAGAGGTAAATTCATTTCAATAACCTTATTCATGGCCTCTTGATTACCTGCTTTAGCCAGAGGTATTAATTTTGAATTTTCTTCGTAATTATACACCTCTTTTCTTATATTTCCATTTTCCATCTAATTCACCTAACTTACTGTATTAAATTTCTTCTTCATAATAACTTTTGTACCTTTTCCATATTCACTAAAGACTTCTAAGTTATCCATAAAGGTTTCCATAACAGTAAAGCCCATTCCAGACCTTTCTAATTCTGGTTTAGAAGTATATAATGGTTCCATCGCTTGTTCTATATTATTTATTCCCTTGCCATAGTCTTCAATTATTATGGTTATTTCATTTCCAGTAATACTTGCCTCTATTTTGATTATACCCTCTTTTTTATTTTCATAACCATGTATTATAGAATTTGTTACAGCTTCTGAAACAGCTGTTTTTACATCTGTCAATTCTTCAACCGTTGGGTCTAACTGAGAAACAAAAGCAGCTACTGCTACTCTTGCAAAACCTTCATTTTCGGATTTGCTCATTAATTCAATACTAATTTTATTATCAACCATTTTAAACCCTCCATTAAATATTCACTATGGCTTCATCAATATTTCCATAAACATCTATTATCTTATACATACCCGAAATTTCGAAAACTTTATTTACTGTTCTATTTATTTCTGCCACGCATAGTTTTCCATTTCTATTTTGCATTTTTTTATATCTACCTATAACAACTCCTATTCCAGAGCTGTCCATAAAAGTAACCCCACTAAAGTTTAATATAACTTTTCTTATGTTATCTCTATCAATTCTATCATCTATCTTAACCCTAACTTCCTCTGCACTATGATGATCTAACTCCCCCATAAGTCTAATTATAAGAGTATCATCTCGTTTCTCAAATTTAAGATACATATAAATTTCTCTAAAGTAAATTACTTTAGAGAGCACCTCCTTCACCCAGTAAAATTTCCTTCTTTTTCCATAATTTTAACATATTAGTTTATTTATAGTCAAACATAATTATGAATTAATATAAAAAAAGAATTAATATTAATAAAATATTAACTCTTTTTTATTGATCATTTTTTATTGTTATATTTTTTAATTTCTTCTTTTAAATTAAAATAGAAATCTTCAATTGTTTCTTCTTCTTTTAAAATTAAGGTTTCTATTGCATCATCTAAAGTATTCATAACATATATATGAAAGTCACCATCTTCTATAGCCTTCTCTACTTCTGGCATTAAGATTAATTCATCTTTATTAGAAGAAGGTATTAATACTCCCTTTCCTTTATAATCATCTATAAATTTACATACCTTAAAAAATCCTTCTATCTTTTCATTTACTCCACCTATAGCTTGAACTTCCCCTAACTGATTAATGGAGCCAGTAACAGAAATACTCTGATTAATAGGCCTCTTTGTTAATGCAGATAAAATACATATAACTTCAGCTACAGAAGCACTATCACCATCAATAATTCCATAGGACTGCTCAAAATTCAAATAAAAATCTACTGGAATGTCTTCATAGGAATTAATAATATTACTAATTAATCCTTTAATAATATTAACGGATTTTTCATGAATTTTACCACTTAATTTACTTTCTTTATGAATATCAATTATTTTACCTGTTCCCTTATGAGCAACGCAAGTTATTCTTACAGGCTTTCCAAAAGAATGATATCCAGTATCTAATACCGATAATCCATTAATTACTCCTATTTTTTCTCCAGTAACTGATAGTATAATCTTACTTTCTTTATAAAGCTTATCATATTCTTCTTCGATTCTTTCTTTATAATATACAACATTTATTATATCTTCATCTTCAATTAATAAACTATTTCTTTTTTTAGCATTATAATTGGCAAGAATAATAACTTTATCTATTTCAGCAATATCTATATTAATTTTTGTTTTTCTACTTGCACTTCTAGATAGATACTTAATGATTTCATTTATGCCTTTTTCTGATATTTGCATAAGGCCATTTACTTTTATTTTATTGTCCACGGCAGATTTTATATAATTCACAGCATTTTTATTAACATCCACTATTGGATAAAACTCAGCTCTTAATGGAAATAGCTTACTAAAATCTTCATCTAAGCTATACAATGTATCATAGGTTTCCATATCTCCAATTAAAATAACCTTAACATCTATAGGTATAGGTTGTGGCTTTAGAGTATTAATGGAAATTATATCCAAATATGATTTTGATGCATCATAGGTTACCTTATTAGTCATTAATGCTTTCTTTAAATGATAATAGGAATATCCATTACTGGCTAATGTATTCATTCGTACTATTAAACACCCTCCATTAGCCTTCAATAAAGAACCTGAATTAATTAAATTTATATCTGTTGTATAAACTCCATTATGATTTTCATATTCTAGAAATCCCATTAAATTATTTGTACTAGGATCTTCCTCATATATAACTGGTGGATGATAAGTCTTACTATTGTCAACTAATAAATGAATATCGTATCTATTTATTACTTCATATAACTTTTCTTCATCCTCATCTATATCCATGGTATAGCATTCTATTATATCCTTTTCCATAAGAGTAAATAGTTTTTCTAAATACTCGTATGCATTATCATCATCTATAAATCCAAAAAGTATTTCGTCTTTATAATCCTCCATTTCTTTCGTTAAAAAATCACTATAAACTTCTTTTAATTTACTTATAGACTTTACTTCTATATCCTTAATTTTAACTAAAACTACTTCTGCTTTCTTTTTTAGTACAGTTGCTTTTGCCACTATTACTTCTTTTTTTTCTTTATCTAAATTATCATATTCTCTTTCACTTATAACTTTTCCATTTATTAATGGTATAAAAGCAAATCCTTTATTAGTAACTTTCACCTCAAAATTTTCTTTTTTAGCCATTTCCATTAATTCACTTATATAAGAATTTCTTTTACTTTGTATTTCTTCAATTAATTCATCTTTTTCATCTTCTTTAGAAGAATTATAAAACTCTTCAACTAACTCAATATAATTATTGCGTATCCCTTCAACTGCCTTTACCAATTTATTACCATTGCCATTAGATATAAATAAAACTTCTGGTTTTTTATAATCCTCTAAAACAACATAACAAATATCTTTAGGAGGTGATTTGTATTTATACTGCTCCTTTATATAGGCTTGAAGTTTTGTTAGTTTATCCTTTGAAAATGAATCTATTAGATAAATATTATATCCCTCTCTATTTATACCAAGGGCTCTTCCTATCTTTTCATACTCTCCATCTATTTCGGGTATCATTGTCACACTGCCGTTTTCTTTATTTTCCTTAAACTTAAAGTTAAATTTCACCTCTTGAGAAGTTAATTCTTGTTTCATATATTCCCACCTTCAAATTGACTAGCAATTTTTAAGAAGCAGTTTCCCCCCTTTTTTTAATTATTTATTATATAGATATTCTAACATCATAGGTTTAGGGATTAATTTTAAAAATAAATTCATTTTTATAAATACTATAAATTATATGAATACAGATATTAACTAATTACAAAAAATCAGCTGTATAAAAAAAGCATTGAAAAACATAAAGTTTTTCAATGCTTTTAAATAGCTCTAGATTAAAATGTTTAAATTTATTTTCATTTCTTAAAAAGTTTATTTATGAATTTTTAAATTTTATTAATATTATTTTGTATTACATTAAACTTAAAAATTTTTCAATTGCTTCTTCAGCTTTTTTATATTCTTCATCTGATGGTACAAAACAAAATGATAATCCTGGTTCTACTACTTTAAGCTTTAAATCCTTAAGTCTTGATGTAAGCATTTTTACACCTTCACCACTCCATCCATAAGAACCAAAAGACATAGCAACTTTTCCTCTATTAATTATTGGACTAACTAATGATAATAAATCCCAAGCAGGTTTAACAGCATCTTGATTTATTGTAGGTGATCCAATCATAAAACCCTTTGCTCTTTCTAGCTTAGCTATACTTTCTTCTAATGGGTTTTCAGTAATTTCTGTTAAATTAGCTACATACCCTTTTGCTTCTATTTTTTCTTTTAAGAATTTAGCCATTTCTTCTGTATTTCCATAAGCAGAAATATAGAATATTTCTATTCTTTTTTCATCTATTTCTTCTTCAGTTGCCCATTCTTTATATAGATCTAATATTTTATCTATATTATCCATATGCACTGGTCCATGGCTTGTAGCAATACACTCAATTTCTAAATTCTTAATCTTATCAAGTCCCATTAACACAAATTTCTTAAATGGTCCCATTATACATTCAAAATAATATTTCATTTCAGCAAAATAATCCTCATCTAAACTTGACATTATTCCACCCTTAGGACAATAATGAGAGCCTGTAAAATCACATGTAAATAGTAATTTTCTTTCTTTTACATAAGTAAACATAGTGTCTGGCCAATGTAAATTGGGAGCAGGTATAAACTGCAGAGTAACTTCTCCAAGCTTAATTTCTTCTTTAGCTTCAATATATTTAAATTCTCTATTTAAGATGTTCTTTAAATATATTATGGCTGCCTTTGAACCAACTATAGTAACTTCAGGATAATCTTTTATTAAATTAATTAAAGAACCACTATGATCTAATTCTGTATGTTGAACTATAATATAGTCAACTTTTTTGTCTCCAATAACTGATACTAATTTTTCCTTAAATTCGTCATAAAAACCTGTTTTTACTGTGTCTATTACTGCTACTTTTTCATCCTTAATAACATAGGAATTATAGGTTGTTCCTTTTTTTGTTTCCATTATTATATCAAAGACCTTTAAATTAGGATCCTTAACTCCTACCCAATAAATATTGTCTTTTAATTTTTCTTGTACCATATAGTTGCCTCCACAATACTAATCTATTAGTTCATTTCTTGGTAACATTTTATCATAATCTTATTTATCAAACAATTACAAAATGTGTATATTGTATATATTTTTCTATAACTTTACCTTTTATTAAATATTATTAAGATTTAATCAATTTCGTTAGTTCATTAATTTGTATAATATATTCATAATGTAGGGCTCTTGTTAAAGAAACATATAAAAGTCTTTTATCTAAAATATTGTCATTATAATTTTTATCACTTGGATTATATACTATAGTGGCATCAAATTCTAATCCTTTAGTTAAATAAGATGGAATGATAATTATATCATCAGTATTCTCTTTTTCACTTCCTTTTATTAATGAAAGTTTCAAATTAGTTTCCTTCTTTATAATTTTTTCTAACTTTTTACCTTCCTCTAAGGTTTTAGTTATAATAGCTATACTATTTTTACCATTATTAATAATTTCCTCAACAATATCTTTTATTTTTATAGAAGCCTCTTTATCTGAACTACATTTTACTATCTTTGGAGCATCTCCATGTCTTAAAACTGGTTTAGCATTTTTCAAGTTTAAATTTTGCGAAATTAAAGCCTCATTAGCAAAATCAATTATTTCAACTGTTGATCTATAACTTTGGGTTAATTGTATATATGTAGCCTTACCTTCAAAAACTCTATCAACTATATCATCCCAAGTTTTAAGTCCTTTATAATAATAAATTCCTTGTGCTATATCCCCAACTAAAGTTAGAGAGTTTCCCTTAGTTAATCTATTTACCAAATAAATTTGAAAAGGATTATAATCTTGTGCTTCATCCACTACAATATGTGAATATTTATCTTTTTCAGCAACACCTTCTAGCAATATATTTATATACATAAGTGGAGCTAAATCATCTTCATCTATTATACCCTTTTCATTGTTATGTTCTAATTCTTCCTTCATAAACTTTGCAAGCTCACTAGGAATTTTCCCTAAAGTAGCAATTTCAAAATATTCTTCATTTCTGAATAAGTCATAATAAATATCTTTTGAAGTTATACCTCTCCAATTTTTAAAATACTCATTCATAATTTTTTTAGAATTATTTATTATATTATTTTTTATTTCATCTCTTTCTGAATATATTTTTATAAGCTTTTCTCTTCTTTCATTGCAATCTTCTAATTCTCTTTTTACTTCCTTAATCTTTATATCCCAATCTAAATCTACTTGTAAGCAAAGTAATTGAATCTTTTCTTTTAACTTTAATGATAAATATCTCTTTATTTCATCTTTTCTTTTATTAATTGGATAGCTTTTTAAATCTTTTAAATAAAGCCTCATTATTTCTCTTTTACCAAATAAAATATAATCCTCTACAGTAATATCATTTATATCTAATGAAGCACCTTCTAATAAAGCTAAATATCTATCTATTATACTTTTAAAAGTTAAAGTCCCTTTAATCTTAGATGAATTAACAACATAGTTACATTTCTCTATATTTTCAGCCTCAATAATCTCCTTTAGCTTCTCATCTTTACCCTTAATTTTAGCTTTAATTTTTAAGTGCTTAAGTGCTAAGTCTTGGAATGTAGTCTGATTAACTTCCCCTACACCAAGATTAGGTAATATGTCTGATATATAATCTAAAAATAGCTTATTTGGAGCTAAAACTAATATATCTTTTCCCTTAATACTATCTGAATATCGATAAATTAAGTATGCTAATCTATGTAACGCTACGGTAGTTTTGCCTGAACCTGCTGACCCCTGAACTATTATAGGTAAATTCTTTGGCCATCTAATTATGTCATTTTGCTCCTTTTGAATAGTTGCTACTACTTCCTTTAACTTCTTACCTCTACTTTCTTCTAGATTAATCTTTAAGAATTCATCCACTAGCTCCTCTTCTTCTAATCCACTCTTAATAATAATTTCATTTATACCTTCATCAAATATATCTTCTAGGGAGTCTTCCTTAAACAAGAATTTTCTTTTTAAAGATAAGTTACCTTCTATTATTCCATTTGGGGACTTATAATATGCGTATCCTCCAGTCCCACTATAATAAAGATCTGCTACTGGAGTTCTCCAATCTACTACTATTTCTTCTCCATCTTGACTTGAACTTACGGATTGTTTACCAATATATATACTTTCTTCTTGTGATTTCTTTTCTCTAAAATCTAC
>Ga0129315_1000551_pt1 | contig 27978 bp, 19 predicted proteins | sample Cm827metagenome_FD_94432 | JGI IMG/M metagenome (GOLD analysis project Ga0129315, IMG submission 94432) | Eastern black-and-white colobus group fecal microbial communities from Wisconsin, USA - Cm827 metagenome | ecosystem: Host-associated > Mammals > Digestive system > Large intestine > Fecal... | reverse complement strand
GTGCTACGCACTCCCACGTCTCCGCTCCGCTTCGGTCCGTGCTAGACATGTGCCACTGGCACATAGCACCCTACCCAATATTCGCATATCGTGGGATTATCATCCCACTTTTATGCTCATATCTGGGCGGGTCAAAAGGTCTTTCACCCACTTATGAGCAAGCTCATGTTGGCTTAGACCTTTTGACCCTGGCATCATTATATTTTATACTTTTGAGAGGTTATATATCTTATGTTGACGAAGGACGAATTGCCGGAATGCCCGGTAGCCACCACAGTACAGTTGATCGGAAGTAAATGGAAATTATTGATAATGAGAAATTTAATGATGCGCCCCTGGAGATTCAATGAGTTGAAGAAAAGTCTGGAGGGCATCAGCCAGAAGGTTCTGACCGACTCCCTCCGCTCCATGGAAGAGGACGGGCTGATCACCCGGACCGTCTACCCGGAAGTACCGCCCCGGGTGGAATATGCCCTGAGCGACCTCGGGGAAACCATGCATCCGATCCTGGATGCCATGCAGGAATGGGGAACGAATTATAAAAACGGAACCATATAAACAGGTATGCAGAAAATATCCTGCTCCTTGCTGATATCCTTTGTATAAACCAAATATCTGCACAAAATTCTGTCGGAAAATTTTTCCGTAAATATATCGAGTGATTTGTGAGTCTTATAACCGGAAGATTTTACTTCTATGGGAATGATCTTATTCTTTTTTGCTAACAAAAAATCAATTTCATAATTATGCTTTGATGTTTCATTCATTATAGTATGATAAAAAAGTTCATTCCCATTTACGGCAAGGCAACAAGCTACCGCATTTTCATATAAATATCCCAGGTTGACACTAAGCTTATCACTAAGCAGTTTTTCATATATTTCATTTTCTGTAAAATCTCTGTCTTTAAACATTAATGTTACAAATAATCCGGTATCACACAAAAACAGTTTAAATCTGGATAAGTCCTTAGTATTCGACATTCCGGCATTTGGATCATTAACATTGTACGACACCAATACTGTCTTAGAATCTTTTAATTCAGCAATCAACTCAAGTACTTTCTCAATCTTCTCTCCTCCCAGGACAGAATTAACCTGATACCTTGCTGCATTTTTATTTAGTTCTGCCGGAATTGCATCAAAAAGCATTGCCAGTCTTCCGGTTGCATCAATTTTGGCAAAATCTGACTCATACAAATTTAGTATATCTCTTTTTATTTCATCCACTTTTCTAAAATTATTAGTTTCTATATAAGTCTGAACTGCCTGCGGCATTCCTCCTACGAGCATATACAACCGAAACTGTCTTAATTGCTTACGATTTCCATTATCACCCAATCCAGTCTTTGCTTCATAACATTTTGCCAAGAGCGAAAAAGTAGTCTGATCCCCCACTGCCCAAAGAAATTCCTCATAATCCATAGGATACATATTAAGTCTTCTTTCCTCGCTGGGTATCAAAATATCTTTGACATTTTTCTTGATAGATATCAAAGAGCCTGTCTCAATATAATCATATCTATGATCTTCTACTAATGCTTTTATTGCCTGCCGTGCTTTAGGACATAATTGCACTTCATCAAATATAATAACGGATTTTCTTTCATGGAGATCCACTCTATACTGTAATTGAAGCTGCAAAAATAAATAATTCAAATCAGATATATCATCAAAAAGAGCTTTGACATCCGATGATGCTTTTGCGAAATCAATTAGAATATAAGATTCATATTCTTTTTTTGCAAACTCTTCTACAACCGTTGATTTTCCTATACGACGAGCACCTTCTATTAGCAATGCTGTTTTTCCATCCGACTCTTGTTTCCAGTTTAACATTTTACTATATATTTTTCGCTTAAACATTTTCTTTCTCCTTTCCGCATTTTTTATACATAAATAATAGCATGTTTCCGCATTTTTTTCAATATATCTTGTAATAATCAGGTAATAATCAGGAAAAGTAGCTATTAAATAAAAATAAGTATTCATGTATAATTTATGATATACTATTGTAACTATTCAAAATTATCATTCTGAGAGAAAGGAATTCCGACTATGGGAATCAGATTAGTCTGCAGTGACCTCGATGGTACACTTTTACAATATGGAAAAAAAGAATTGGAAGGCGAGATTTTTGACCAGATCCGGGCACTTCATGACCGGGGGATCCTGTTTTGCCCGGCGTCTGGAAGACAGTATACCAGTCTGCGGAAGCTGTTCGCTCCGGTGGCGGATTGCTGTATTTTCTTATGTGAAAACGGTGGCGTGATCTACAAGGACGAGCTGTGCATTGCGAAAAATCCCATGCCCCGTGCCCTGGCGGAAGAGATTGCAGAAGATCTGTGGAGCCGGAGTGACGGGCAGGGCGAAGTCATGCTCTCCGGACAGAATACGGCTTATCTGATGGAACGTGGGCTGGGAATGCTGGACAGAATAAAGTTTATCGGCAACAACTATCAGGTCATTCAGGATCCCTCCGAAATTCCGGAAGACATCGTAAAGGTCTCTGTATATCTCCATGAAGGCGTAGCAGCTTATGCTGACCGCTTCGTCCCCCGCTGGGAGCAGGCGAACTGTGCAGTGGCGGGACCTTACTGGATCGATACCACCCTTGCCAACAAAGGCATCGGTGTGCAATCCATTTGTAAAATTCTTGGCTTTGACCTCGCGGATGTCATGGCCTTCGGTGACAATTATAACGATGTATCCATGCTGGATATCGTGGGACATCCCTATATTATGGACGGAGCTGCCGGTCCGTTGAGAGAAAAATATCCGCAGCACACTCCCCGGCCCGAGGAAGTACTGCGGAGCCTTCTCTAGTCCTGAGCATCCGCAGTATCCGCAATGATGCCCAGCTTTATTTTCATTTTCAAAATACGCAGAACCGATTCGTTGAGGCGTTCCTCGGTAATCTCACCGGTTTCGACCGCCTTAATGACTGCGGGTACCTGTACTTCAAAATCGGTGCAGCACAGCATATCATTTCCCGCCTGTACCGCCCGCACGGCAATCTCCGCATCCCCGGCGAACTGCCGTACTCCTTCCATGATCAGATCATCGGTAATGATCACGCCGTCAAACCCTAATTCATTACGCAAAATATTATGTACCGGTAGAGAAATAGATGCCGGTACCTGATCATCCATGCAGGAGACAACATTGTGGGCTACCAGCACCATATCCGCCCCTGCGTCGATGCCTGCCTGAAACGGCAGAAAATCAGAATTTACAAACCTCTCTATGGGACGTTCATCATAAGCAATCCCTGTGTGCGTGTCCGAGTTATTGCCATATCCCGGGAAATGCTTTAATACACTTCCCATCTGTTCCTGCGACATGGTCTGCACGACGATCCTCACATACTCCGTCGTCTGTTCCGCATCCTGCCCGAAACTGCGGGCATAAATAAAATCCTGCGGATCCTGTGATACATCGCATACCGGAGCAAAATTCAGATTAATTCCCAGGCTCTGCAGTAATTGACATTTTTCCTGTGTGTCGCTCCGAATAAGATCCCATCCGCCCTGCGCATACAGTTCCTGAGGAGAGGCAAAAGGCGTTTCCCGCAAGTTCGCATTTTTGCTGACACGGTTTACCGTGCCGCCTTCCTCATCCACACCGATCAGCAGAGGCACTTTTGCAGCATTCTGATAGCTTTGAATGGCTGCTGTTACTTCCTCTTTTGTTTTCCCGGTAAAATCCCGGGCAAATAAGATATATCCGCCGAGATGATACTGCGTCACTTTGGATGCTGCATCCGTCTCCGGGCACCGGGCGATGAACATCTGTCCGACTTTTTCCTCTAAGGTCATTCCTGTCAGGAGTTCTTCTGCCCTCTGCTCTACAGGATCTTCCGTTTTCACCGGTTCGCTTTCTTCTGTCTCCGGCAATTCCGTAGGATCTGCACTGTTCTCCGCACCGTTGCCGCTCACATCGGAATCCGATACACTCTGTTCCGACATAGGCTCCGGCTGAACTTCCGGTATTATTTCCTGTGCAGACTCCTCTGTACTTCTTAAATTCCACAACAAAAAAACCAGAATTCCAACACATATGACAGATAACACGATCACTACGATATTCCGCACCTTTTTCATTTCGCATTTCTCCATAATATTATTATAAAGATGCCAGGGTCAAAAGGTCTAAGCCCACATGAGCTTGCTCATAAGTGGGTGAAAGACCTTAGGACCCGCCCCGATATGAGCATAAAAGTGGGATGATAATCCCACGATATGCGAATAGAGGGGAGGATTGTGAGAGTACGTAGCACGGAACAATCCGTAGGCATCAAAGTCAGGGTCAAAAGGCCCCGGTCTTCGGCTGATACTTCATACTCGATACATTATATACGGTAATAAACGCCTTGGGATCCAGTTCATTGATAAATTTCATTAACTTCTGGTACTCGCTTTTGTCCACAATGGTGATGATCTCGTTGTGTTTTTCAAAATGATAGGCACCGATGGCTTCATAGATCGTGGCACCGCTGTGCAGATCTCTTGTAATAAACTGGCGCAGTTCTTCCTCTTTCTTCGTAATAATGCAGACACGCCGCTTGATATTATTGTCAAAAATAAAATGATCCAGAATGATTCCGTTGAAATAGGTACCCAGGATACTCAGCACCACCGTTTTCTTATCATATACCAGTGCCGCGGACAGTGCCACACACATACCGGAGAGAGACATAGCCTTACCCAATTCCATATGGAGATATTTATTCATGATCTTCGCCACAATATCCAGTCCTCCGGAAGATGCATTCCGGTTGAACAGAATGCTGAGTCCCACGCTGACCACCAGAATATAGCAGAGCACGTCCAGCTCCTGACTGTCTGTCAGTGATCCAAAGTTCGGAAACAGGAACTCAAAAATCCCTAAGAATACCGGCAGCATCACACTGGTATACACTGTCTTGACCCCGAACTCTTTCCCACAGGTGGCAAAGCCAATGAGCAGAAGCACCACATTCAGGATCATCGTAATGACCGATAGCGGAAGTGGTATAAAATTAGACAGCACGATGCCGAGACCGGAAATACTGCTGACCGACGCGTGACTTGGCACCAGGAAAAAGTAGACTGCTGCCGCGATGATGGCCACCGCCACAGTCAGGATCCCTGTCTCCTTCATTATTTCTGCATAATTTATTTTTTTCTTCATAATAACATTTTCTCCAACGATATATTTTAATTTGTTTCTATACTCTTCTCATCTTATTATTCTTAGAGTACTATTACAGCGGCATCAAGTCCCTCTATTTTTCCATCAAAGGGATTCTCTCTAAGTAAATCATATTTTTGCGCATACTCATTAAACATTCTTGCGCTGCTGCTGCAGTTGAAGATCAAAGCGAGTGTCTCTTCTCCATTTTTTCTGGTCAGGACGATCGTCTCTTCCTCGTCCCTTGCAGCTAGTTCCATCGGTTCACCCTCTACGATACATGCATGGTTTTTTCGCACCTTCAGCAGCTGCTTATACCATTCAAACATCTCTTTATCCTGGTATTCTTCATCCCAGTACATGCCACGTCTGCAATCCGGATCATTTGCTCCGGGCATCGCGAATTCATCTCCGTAATAAATCATGGGCATTCCCGGTAATAACAATTGAAAAGCTGCAGCCAAATGCTGCTTTTTCTTATTATCATCACATAGATGTAGAAATCTTGCTGTATCATGGCTGTCGATCAGATTCCACATGAGAGGATAGCATTTTTTGTTTAAGCGCCCCTTCAAATATCCAAGATTCTGTATAAACTGGCTGACATTGATTTTTTCATCTGCAAGCAGATCTATGAGATTCAGGTAAAATGGATAATTCATGACCGTATCCCATTCATCTCCCTCAAGAAAATCTCCTGCATAATGCCAGATTTCTCCAATGATCAGCAGATCCTTTTTTACTGCCTTAACAGCCTTTCTAAATCGCTTCCAGAAGAAATGACTGATTTCGTCACCTACATCCATTCTCCATCCATCGATATCGCATTCCTTAATCCAATAACATGCAACATCTGTAACGAATTTTTCAACCTCCGGATTTTTCAGATTTAACTTTGGCATTCCGCCATAATAACCAAAACATTTGAAGTTAGGAGTTTCTCCTTTTTCACCCTTCAGCGGAAATCTCTCGATAAAATACCAGTCCAGATATCTGGATTTATCTTCTTTTTCTATAATATCCTTAAATGCAAAAAAATCTCTTCCTGTATGGTTGAATACCGCATCCATCACTACTTTCATTCCACACTCATGCGCTTTTTGCACCAGCTCCTTAAGATCCTCTGTTGTTCCGAAGGAAGGATCAATCTGGTAATAATCAGTGGTATCATATTTATGGCAGGAATCCGATTTAAAAATAGGTGTTAAATACACAACATCTATTCCCAGCTTCTGAATATGATCCAAATGATCAATAATTCCTCTGAGATCACCATGCAGATTATCCTTAGATGTAATGGGGGCTTTATACCACAGCTCCTTGTCTATTGGCTGTGATGCTGCAAAGCGAGATGGAAAAATCTGATACACAACCTTGTTTGCTGCCCACTCCGGCACCTCAAACATTTCTTCCTCACGAAGGTTTTGCGGACAGTCGAACATTCTGTCCCTGTTTGTAATACATTCCCTGCTAAATTCATAGTTGCCGTAATATACCTTTTCTCCCTGCATATCCGTAAATTCAAAATAATAGCGCAGACATATCAAATGCATCTGAAGCTGTGCCTCATAATAGTCATGAAACTGTGATGTGGCAATCTTCTTCATCGGAATCCTCTTTCGCGTATCCTTCCATTCCAATGGTATGTACTTATCCTCATAATGGAGAATGATCTCTTTTATATCATCTTTTTTTACCTGCACACGTATCACAAATAAATCCTTATCGATTGCATAGCAGAATCTTTTATCCATATCATGAAGAATTGCTGAATATTCCATAATTTTTTCCTTTCTATAGCTCGAAAAAAGCGTTTTTTCCTTCTTGATTATAATTCCTTTTTATTATGCTGCACAAGTCACAAAACGATAAAAAGGTCACCGTTTCTGCCTGTTCTGTTGGGGCAACGGAGCTGTAATAGATTTTTTCTTCTTCAACTGTAAAAGGTGGGCGCTTACGCTCCCACCTTCACACTTTTATTCAATTACTATGTCAGATACTTATTCTTCTGAACCACTCTTTTTCCTTACATAGAATATGGCTCCAATAACAATCAGCATAATACAGATACGCCCTGATTCTTTCTCATCTTGTCTATATAATTATATTCTGTATCTCCCTCACAGAATACTGCAAACCTCTTCTGGAGGACTCTTGTTTTTCTACTCAAATGCCGTACCTCCCAATATTCCCTTCATATAAAACTCATATATCTTAGTGTTTTCATACCTCACTTCCGGAAAATCTGCTAGAGAATACAATTCTGATGTCAGTTCATCTTTACTTTTTGTAATGAAATAAATCTGCTCTTTCATGTATGTCTTCAAATTTAGGTGTAATACATTATGTGTAGAAAATACAAACTGCCCTCTGTGCTCCATACCGTTAATATACGCAATAACACGGTCTGACAAGATTGGATTAAGAACCCGGTCCATCTCATCTGCAAATACCACTTTATTTTCATATACCACGCGAAATATCTGTACAGCCCATGCAAAAAATTCTCTGACACCGGTTGAATCCTGTGATAATTCTCTCTTAAACTGCTTTCCCTGTGCATTCTTACGAATTACCAAAGTTTTAGAATAAGGCTTCTCATCATCCACTTCAATTCCGCAAATGCTGTAATCTACCATCTTAAAAATTTCTACATATCTTGGATCTTTCATAATTTCAAGATCCCGTTCCTGCCTGACAATGCTGTCTATATTGTCAGAGGGGATATTACCCGGATATAGGACATTTAACATCCATTCAACAGTTGCTGACGCATCCTTATTTCCGAGAAGAGCCAGTTTAACTACAAATAATCCGTTACTATTATTGCTATTCTTAAGAGCAGCTGTCACTTCCCTGGCTGTTCCTCTTCGTAATGTATATATGTCCTCCTGATCCCGTAAAATATCAAACACTACATGCTCAGCTGATTTCCGCTGGCTGCTTCTGATAAGTTTTTCGCTATAGATTCCTTTTGTATCAACAATAGTTTCATACTCATAAATATAATGATTCCCCGCTAAGAATACTACATTAAATTTCTGTTTGGGATTATTACACTCCATCAAAGTATCTGCGTTAATATATGAATTAACAGACTGCACTTTCATGTTTGTATCAAACAATGATTTCAGATATTTTAATCCATTTATAAAGTTGGACTTACCACCTGCGTTCTCACCTACGATAACTGCCGTTTTCAGCAGGTCGTATCCTGTTTCTGTTGTAGTATAGTTATCCGGAAAGCGCTTTTTTACTTTCCCGCCTGGTGCTTCTAATGAAAACTCACACTCTTCCTTGAACGAACAAAAATTGTCAAACATATATCTTATGAGCATATTTCCACCGCCTTTCAATAATCATTATATACTAAAAAGAGCCGATGTAAACCAGTTTTTTGTTTTACATCGGTTCTTTTTTATAGATATCATGTTAAAAAGCGAGCAGTAAATATTAAATACATACTTTTAGCTGTTTTTGTTGATTTTGCTCTTTATATTACGTGCAACTCCTATGAAATCATCATTATTCTTCCTCTGAACCACTCTTTTTCCTTACATAGAATACAGCTCCAAAAACAATCAGTATAATACAGATACCTATAATAATGATTATCGTATTATTCCATGCATATTTTGAAGTAATGTAATCTGTCTTAGGCGCAGGAATGGTTTCATCAGCTTTGTTGTCTGCCTGACCGTTATCACTCATAACCCTGGTATCAACAACAATCGTGTAATCTGATGCATGGGTAAATACAAGTTCCACATTTCCATCCGAATCAATCTGTCCGGCGCAGATAAATTCCAGTTCTCCGGTCTGTTCATTGTAGTAGAACAGGTTCGCATACAGTCCTGCATTCTTTGATTCCATGTTGACGGTCAGTGTGGCTTTAAATCCAAGCTCTCCGTCATAAGCAAGAGTCAGGTTAATAGAATACCGTTCCCCGGTCACGTTGTTGATGACATCCACAGGAATGGATTTTCCTGCGTCGGCTCCGACTGTCACACCGAAATCAATATCTCCGGCTGCACCAGTAATATCCTTTCCATAAACCTTCCAGGAAAGACCATTTCCCATATCCAGAACAAGTGTTGTATCCTTGCCCTTGATACTGTCAATTACATCCTTCGGCACTACAGTCGTTCCGTTCATGGCAACTGTTACTGTATCGCCCGGCTTAGCTTCTTCAAGCTGTGGCTTGATAACATCCCAGCCTTTCTTGCCGCTGTCATCCTTGATGTATGGCTTAATTGAAGTACCGTTGTCCTTACCATTATCCGTATCAGGCTGTGGCTCCTGATTCTGATTACCATTGTCTGTGCCAGGCTGCGGTTTCTGGTTCTGACTGCCATTATCCTTGCTGCTGTCATCGGACTCGAGCTTAGCGATAGGCTGTGTGTAACTGTGTCCGCACTTGGAGCAGGTGTAGGTCATGATGCCTTCCTCTGTTGTCGTTGCAGCCTTCGTTACTTTTGATACATAGCTGTGTCCTGTTGCCGGAATATTCTCCGTGTAGCTGTCTCCACAGGAACAGGTGTATGTCCTTACCCCTGCCTCTGTACAGGTTGCCTCCTTCGTAATGCTTCCCGTATAGTTGTGAGTGTGCTGTTCCTCCGGCAGCTTCGCAATGCTCTCTGTGTAGCTGCTGCTGCATCTGGTGCAGGTGTAGGTTCTGACTCCTTCCTCGGTTGTCGTCGGCTGCTTTGTTACGGTTGCTTTATAATCATGTCCCAATGCTGCCAGCTCTTCTCCGGTTCTCAGAAGTTTATCACAGTCCGTACAATAGGTATCTCCTGTGTATCCGGTCTGCGTGCAGGTTGCTTCCCTGCGGTTCTTCACGGTTGTATGCACATGGTTCGTGGCATCCACTTCACCAAAGATTTCACTACAAACACTGCATACTGCTTTTGATACACAGGTAGCCGGTGTTCCGACCTTGTGCGGTTTTTTCTCGATTGTTGTACCGGCGGCAAGCTTTTCACCACAATCCTTACAGTAAATATCTCCGGTATAGCCCTCCTCTTTGCAGGTCGCTTCCCGCTGATTCCGTATTTCAGTATGCTTGTGATCACATTCGCTTCTTGTAAGCGTGAGTTTGACCTTGATCTGCGCCGTCACAGGCATGCCGGGCTGCTCCACCTCGTTAGCAATCGAAGTAAGATCTAATGTTCCGGTGAGCGTCTGCTCCTCCAGCGTATTCGGATTATAACCGCTCCATGTGACGGGGATCTTATCAAATGTTTTGCCGTCCTCCGTGGTGATCGTCACGGTTTCGGGTAGTCCCAGCTCTTCCAGCGCCATTCCGTAGGGCTTGTCCGTAATGCCAGTCAGCGTATTGCAGCTCTTTACCGTACGCTTGACAACCGTTACGTTATAGTCCTGAGTCAGCTCCTTGTAATTATTGGTATCTGTGGGAATAAACACGATCGTGGTGGTCTTGTTACCTGTGCTGTCCCAAGATTTATCAGTACCTGCCTTGAAAGCGAAGGTGCCTTCGCCGCTGCCGCCGGTGAGGGTCGCTTCACTGTTGACATAAACCGATGCAGAAAGCGTCGGCCATTCGGTCACCACCGGATTGGCCTTCTGAATGGTATACTTCACGCTGGCAGTGGCAGCCTTGTTGCCCTCGCCCACCGTGATGTCGGCGGTGTACTCGCCCGCGTTGGTGGGGAGCGTGCCGTTTTCCAATATCTCTGGACCATACTTGCCCGTCTTTATGTAGCTGATGGTGATCTCACTCGCCGCCGGACCCTGCCAATCGCTGCTTGCAGTCACCGTGGCGGGTTTGCCTTCCCCGCTGTAGGTCAGCTCGGCGGGGGCCTTGATGGTCACGCTGCCGCCGTTTCCGTCGGTCAGATAGCAGCCCTCTGCCGTACACTTCGCGGTGATGGTCGCACCGCTGGCGCTGTACGTCCAGCTATGCTGATGCTGGGTCACGGTAAACGGCTCGCTGTAGCACTGATAGCCATTGCTGCACTGGACGAAAATGTGGTACTGATAGCTCTTGTCTACGGGCAGCCCGGAGATCGTGAGCGTCTTGCTCTTCTCGCCGGTATGCGTTGCAGTATTAACTTTTTTGAACCTCGTGGTCCAGTCGTTTTCTGATTCGTTAAACAGCTCCCACCAGTAGTAGTAGGTGACGTTCTCCGTTTCGGGCTCGGACGCGATTACCGCAGTCAGCGTGATATTGCCGTCCGTCGCAAACGCCGAGTTTCCGGTGTAGTTCGTATCGCTATTCGGATAGATCTTTTCGACCGCGAAGGGCGCTTTTTCAACGGTGACTTCTGACGGGATTGAATTGGCGTTGGGGAGCCATTGGTTATCCCTTGTTTTTTTGTAAGCGTACCCCTTCGCCAGCAGCGCGTAGGGCTTGACATAGCCGGCATCGCTCGTGATCTCGCCGTAGCTGCCGCCGCTGAGGCTGGCGCTGCTGCCGTCGTCCTTTACAGCCACACGGCTGAAGGTGCCGTTGCTCAGCGAAAGCTTTCCGCCGTTCTGCGCCGTGACAATGGCGAGCTTCGTATCCTTGTCGTTGACGGTCAATTCCGCGTCTTTGCCCTCCACCGTCACATTGAAGCCTCCGTTGCTGCCCGTGACCGTCAGAGAAATGCCCTTGGCGGTGAGGTTTGCTCTTGTGACACTTTTCCCGCCGGTCGCCAGCGTCACCGGCCCGTGGGTCAGCTCATAGGTGGTCGAATACCCGTCGGCATAGCCATTCACATCCTGATACAGCGTGATGGTCTTTTCGCCGTCCGCCGCGTTCGCCGCCTCGATGGCAGTGGCAAAGGCCGCGTACCAGCTCGTCTTGCCGCCGACGGTCAGCGACGCCGCCATCTGCTTCTTACAGACACTGCAAATGCCCTTGCCGTCCGTGCCGCCGTTGTGCGTATGCGACACGACCTTGACATTTTCCAGCGTATTCACTCCATCATTGGTCACAGCCTGATTATCACTTGCTCCGTAATACGCCGCGCCCTCCGCCAGCAGGTCGGCGAGTTTGCGGTCGCCGTTGCTTTTGATTATCGTAAATGTGCCGCCGGAGAGCTTGACTTTGGTGGTGTAAAAATCCGCGAAGGTAAACGTGCCGCCGGTGATCGTCCCCGTGACATTGTAGTCAAACGTAACGCCGCCATATTTCTTTTCATTATTAAAGCTGCCGCCGCTGATGTTCGCGATGCTGCTGCCGTTGAATTTGACATTACCAGTGAAGGTACCGCCCTTGGCGTTCAGCGTACCGTTCACCTCGACGGAGGCGTCGGTAAATGTGACGCCCTCCTTCACCGTCGCCGTGCCGTCGATGGTCGCACCTTTATAGCTGCCGCTGGCAAAGGTCACGTCCGCGTTTTTAGCGACCGTCACATTCTTGGCGGTGTGCGTTCCGCCCTTCAGCGTCAGCGTGCCGGTCAGCGGCATGGAGGTGCCGTAAGCATACATATCCCGCAGCAGGGTCAGCGTTGGCTCGGTGCAGCCCTCATTGCTCCAGCCGTTCAAGGTCTGGATGGCCTCTACATAGCCGTTTTCCAGCGCACTGTCTTCCGTGAAGTAGGCAGTCTTGGTCGTGCCGTCAGCGGCCTTGGCGGTGATCTTCGTATACAGTTTCTTGTGGCACACAGAGCATACGGGGTTGCTGTCATCGGCGCACTGATGGACGCACTCCGGGAACTGCACCTTGTACGCTGTATAGCCGGTCAACTCTGCAATTTTGGTGCTCTTATCAACGATGCTCCATGTACCGTCCTTTTCGCCGTACAGCTCGCACTTCGCGTAGGCGGTTCCCAGCAGGTCATTAACGGTGAGGCTCTTGCTCGTCGTGTTATCCGTGAACCCGCCGATGGTGCAGGCGTTTGTATTGCCCTTCCACAGCTTCAGGCCGTAGCCCGTACTTGTGGAGCCATGCGCAGCATTGCTTAAAACCAACTCGCCGATTTCGCCGCCAAAGCGCTCCAATGCGCCGCCGGCCTGCAGCTCCACGCGCGAAATCTTGCCAGTGTAGGAGTTGTCGACCGCCAGCGTTCCGTTGGAGTAAACGAGGAACTTGACCGTGAGCGCCTGCGTTCCGCCGCCTGTTCCGGAATCCTTGACCGTCAGAGTATTGGGTTTGTTCCCGCCTCCGACACAAATGTAATAACGATCGCTGCTGACAGTTTTGCCATTCAGATCCAGCGTCGCTGAGTAGGTGTCAGAAGAGCAATTTCCTGTGAGCGTCACATCCCGCAGCAGCGTCACTGTGTTGCCTCTGGCTGCATCAAACGCCTTCGTCAGCGTCTGATAATAGGCGCTCTCGCCCACGCGCGCGTCGAATGTCGTCCCGCACTTGCTGCAGGTGTAGCCGGTATCGTCCATCTCGTGCGTGCAGGGCACAAGATAGACCTTGCCGTCATCGCCCAGGCTGGTCACGCAGTCGGCGGCATCCGCCTTGAAGTTCTCGGCGCGGAGCGTCACGCCGCTTGCCGGTTCGGCAATGAGGAGACTGCCGCCGGCATTAGGCTTGATTCCGTCACGTACACCCACACGGATGACCGAATCATCATTCAATGCGCCTGATACAAGAATGGGCAGCTTCCAATCATAATTGGCGTAATAACCGGCCTGCACCAAGCCGGAAACAGTGAGCTCAGGAGTTGTGCTTTCCTTTCCGTCGTAGTAAACGTCATATTGATTGTTGTCGGTAACGGTAGCATCGGTGAGGGTAATAGCGCCCTTTCCATAGATGCCGCCGCCCTCGAAGGTGCTGTTGTTTCCGGTGATCTTCACATTCCCGACGGTTACCCCTCTCTCCGAATAAATGCCGCCCCCGTGGCCACAACTTATATTCCCCGTGGCGGTCGCCTTGTTGCCGGTGATGGTGCCGCCGGAGATCGAAACTTTGCCGGCGTTAAAGTGGATATAGATGCCGCCGCCGTTGCCTGCGGTCGCCGTGTTGCCGGTGATGGTGCCGCCGTCCATGGTGAAGCTGCACTTCACACCCACATACACACCGCCGCCACCGCCGTCGGACGCACCCGCGGTGTTGTTGGAGATGGTGCCGCCGTGCATGGTGAAGCTCGGCGCTGTGACAACGGAGTTCGTCGTGCCGATAAGGAACACACCTCCGCCGCCGCTGCTGTCTGCTTTATTACCGGTAATCGCGCCGCCATACATGGTAAAGGACGAGCCAGTCTTAATGTCATTATGTGAGCCTATCTCTACACCGTTTACAAAGCCGGTAATCGTGCCCCCATAGAGGTTGAATGTGCCGCCGTTGATGGACACGCCGCTCCCGCTTCTGCTGCCCTGGAGCTTGCCCGTGCCGGTGCAGTCGGTCAGCGTCAGCGTCGCGCCGCTGCCGACGGTGATTTTACCGGAAATCGTCTGCCCGTTCAGGCAGAGGTTGACCTCGCCCGTTGGCACAGTCCAGTCGCTCGACACGGACTGCGTCAGATAATAGCTGCCAGCAGTACCGGGCAGGGAATCGGCTGCCGTCCATGCTGTGCTGTTGTTATGGGTATGACCGTTGACCGTTGTACCGCTGTCCTTGCCGCAGACACAGTGGATATGTTCGCCGGACTGTGCGTCCGCCAACAGCGCGGTCTGGCTGTTGAACCAGCCGAGCAGCGCCTCGAAGTCTGCGCCGGTGATCTGCGCCTGCTGCTCTGCGTTCAGTGCTTCATAAGCATCATACGCCGCCTGAATGTCGTCATAAGCTGCGTCCAGCTCGTCGGCGGTCATGCCGTCCAACTCACTCACGATTGGCAGCGCATCGATCATCGTCTGCACAGCGGATACCGCCGCGTCCGCATTGTTCCCGGCGTTTTCATCCTCGCCGCTCTCGGGCGCATCTGCTTTGCTGTCCTCAGCGCCACCGGCGTCAGGGGTATCGGTATTCTGCCGGCCGCCCTCTGCACCGTTCTCATCCTCATTCGTTCCGGCCTGCTCGGATACAGTGCTGTCCCTGCCGTCCTGAACGGCAATGCCATTTTCCGCCGCCTGTTCCGATATGGCGGGCGTAGCTTCCTCCTGCTCTTCCTGCACGATGGCGCCGCTCTCCGGCGTATCCTCCGCCGCCCGCACGGGTGCGGGCAGGAGCGTCAGACACAGCGCCAGCGCCATGAACATACTCAATACTCGTTTTTTCATAAGATTCTCCTTTAGGATATATGTATAAGGTTTATATTCAGCCCGTTCAAGCACAGGCACAGCTTTTATAGATCATCCGGAATGAGCCGCAGCTTTTTTGCGGCGGTCTTGGCTTCCGCCCGGCGCTTCACGTCCAGCTTGTCGAGAATGTGGCTGACGTGGGTCTTCACCGTGGGCAGCTTCACGTCCATGATCTGCGCGATCTCGGCGTTGGACTTGTCCGCACAGAGCAGATGGAGAATTTGCAGTTCCGTGGGCGTCAGCTCCTCGCCGGGAGCAAGGCTGGGTTCGAGGAAATGCGGGTAGAACGCCGCCTGCGTCCGCACCGCTGCCATCAGCCGCTTGCGCCATGCTTTGTCGCCGTCCCAGTCCAGCGCTTCCAGCAGCGGCAGCACCGCCGTGCCGTATACGCTGATGGTGCGGATGAATCGGTACTCCGCCGCCGCGTCCAGCGCCGCCGTCAATCGCTCGCGCCACCGCTCATCCTTCTTGCGGTACAGGGCGATGGCAGTCAGGACATTCAGGTGAATGCCGTCGATGATGCGGGCGCAGTTTTGAATGTACGGCTCCATGGGTGAGAGCGTCAGCAAAGCGGCGTCCGGACGGTTCTGCATAATTTCCACCATTGCCTGCGTGAGATACCGGTAGCGCCGCATGACGTTCAGGTGCGTGGGTTCGCACGGGGCTTTTTCCCGATACCACGCATCCGCCGCGTCAAGGTCGCCGGTGTGCATGTCAATACGGCAGAGCATGGCGTCCATATTGGGCAGAAAGCGTGTCAAACCGCGCTCGGCAAAGCATTCACGGAGTACCATGATGGTGCGCCGCGCGTCGGTGGGCTGCCCGTTTGCCAGCTGGCTGCGGGCCAGCAATCCGCTGACGGCGAACTCCATGTCCGACGTGCCGTAGTTGCGGATCTCGTTCATCTGCGGGAGAAGGGACAGCATCCGGCCGGCGACGTCCTCGCCCTTTTCAAACTTGCTCTCGGCAATGGCGCAGTCGGCAAGACACACACTGTCCCGCCCCAGTACTGCCTCCACGGGGAGACGGAGGGTTTTGTAGAGCAGGTCGTCCTTTTTGCTCCATTCGGAAAAGTCCTTGCCGCCGTTCATGATGCTCGGCAGCGCGCTCGTGACGGAGAAGGACGGCAGCGCCACCTCTTTGTTCGTCAGCAGCCGGAACACGGCGGGGATGGTTTCCGTCAGACCCTTCACGCCCCGCTGGGGCAGGGAGATGTCCAGCCATGCAAGGCGGCCGCGCGCCTGCTTTCCGGCGGCGTCCTGCCTGCCGCAGTGTTCGACAAACTTTTGCAGTTCGCCATACCAGCGCTCCGAGCCTTCGTAATCCATGACCAGCGCGCAGAGCATGCTCATGCCCTGCATCAGAGAGGGGGATGCGAGAATTTCCGCCTCCGGCAGGCTGCGGTAGTATTTTTCCATCTCGGCATAGTGCCCCATGCCGGGGTGAAGTTCTGCATTACGCACCAGCAGCTCGGAAACCTTGGAATGGTCACCGCCGCTGGTGTAGCATTCCAGGGCGTGGGCGTAGTCCTCCTTCAGCTCATAGTACAGCCCGCCCCGGCTGATGAGCGCTTTGCGCTTTTCCTCGGTATACTCCCGTTCCATCTCCCAGAGGAGAAAAGCCCGGAAACCCGACCAGAAGTGGAAGCGCTGGCAGTCTTCGTAGCGCAGCATAGTAGTGTATCGAAGAATCCAGTCCAGCCGTTCGCCGGCACGGGGATCGCCGCTGACCATCCGCGCCATTTCCAGGTCGAAACTTTCAAAGGGGGCCAGCTCCAACAGGAAGCGCCGCACCGGCAGGTCAAAGCGCCGGTAGATGGCGGTCTCAAAGTAGAGGAACACCTCGTGGTACACCCGCGCCACCAGCTCCGGCGTCCACGGCTTGTCCGGGGACATGCACCGCGCCGTGATGGCCACACCTAGCGGATAGCCTACGGATTCTTTCAATATTCCATCGATCTCGCTATCTGTTACATTTACTCCCGAAAGCTGAAACAGCCGCCGCACATCGCCCGCGTCAAAAAGCAGGTCATCGGCCTCCAGCACCGTCATCAGCCCCGTGTACTGAAACGCCGTCAGGCAGCCGGGCGGCACACCGCGCGAGAGCAGCACGAAATGGCGCTCCGGACTTGAGCGGATCAGTTCGCAAAGAGCCTGCTGCCCGGCTTCCTCCTGCATGAACTGAAGATCGTCAATCAGCAGAATGTCCCAATCCTGCGCTGACGGTGGGATTGCGCAGTCTGGGTCTGCCGCACTTTGCCCCAGCACGTTCCGACCGCGCAGCAGTGCGTCCGCCAGTACTGTCTTTCCAAAGCCGCAGGGTGCGCTGAAAAAAAGGACTCTGCCATGCGCCATGAAGCTGTCAAACCGTTTCTGAACGGAGGTCTTTATGATAATATTTTTGGTCATTTCTTCCCTCCCTTTGATACAGAGCGAGATTGCCATAAGTCTTTCGTAACCTGTCTCGAATTATATTATACGTGTTTGTTTCGGAATGTAAATCATCCCAAAGGATGAGACACTCTGCATAGCAAACTGCTATGCAGATCATTTTTGTTTGATTTTGATAGCATAGATGCAAATAAGCAGCCACACACCGAAGTGCGTGACTGCTATGTAAAAAGTTCGGAAAGGATTTTTGCAATCTGACACAGTTTCCTGGCCCTGAATCTCCATCAACATAAAAATATCTCCATCATTTCAAAAGAGAATGACGGAGATATTTCGCCTTGTTTATTCTTGTAGCAACCAATCGGCTATATCATGGATTTCGATTCCTTCATAACTATATTTTGGATGTTTGGTTCTGGCAATAATCATTTTCGGATAAGCATCTCGGATCTGAAGCAGAGGAGAGCATTCTCTCTCAAATGTTTCCTGCCCGGAAAGGTTGTCGCTGACCTGAATATAAATCTTCTCGCTGCCTCTCTGAGCAACAAAGTCGATCTCCTTTTGATAGAGCTTGCCGACATAGACATCGTATCCACGGCGAAGAAATTCAATGCAAACAATATTTTCATATACTCTGCCGTAATCCATATTTCTGCTTCCCAGTATTGCATATCGAATACCACTGTCACACAAATAGAACTTTTCAGAGCTTTCAAGGTATTTCTTGCCCCGGATGTCGTATCTCTTAATATCATAAAATACAAAAGCATTGCACAAATACTTAATGTACTTGCCGACGGTTACATGATTGGTTGGAGTCTCATTTGCTGTCAGCAGCTGACTGACCCTATTAGGAGACGTCAGGTTGCTGATATTATCCATAAGGAACTCGCTCAGACGTTGTAAAACCAAAGAGTCCGGGAGCGCATATTTTTGCACCAAATCCCTTGTAACAATCGTTTCGTAGACCTCTTTGATATAGTTTGTTCTGTCTTTTTCGGTTCTGTAAGCGTAAGAACCTGCTAAACCGCCCTTGATAGCGTAATCATCAAAGAGCTTATCTTTATCACTAACATCATCATAATATTGGCAATATTCCCGGAAGCTGAAAGGAAACACATGAATTTCAATATAGCGTCCGGTAAACAGAGTTGCCAGATCCGCACTCAACAGGAAAGCATTGGAGCCGGTTACATAGATGTCATATTTTCCCTTAGAGTACAGGCTGTTGATTGCCAACTCAAACTTGGGGCACATCTGCACCTCGTCTACAAACAGGTAGTTCGTTTTACTTTCCTGATAATGTTCTTCCACATAAGCGTGTAAGGCATGGTATTCCTTGATTTCTTCATACGCCAAATCCATGAAGTCAATGAAGATAATATTGATATTTTCAAAATGGCTTTTCAGATACTCAATATACGCCTGCATCAGCTTGGACTTACCGGATCGACGAATGCCCGTGATAATCTTGATGTCAGGAGTACCATTCAGTTCAATGATTCTGTCGAGATACTTTGCTCTTGTAATTGTTTTCATATCGTCACCCGCTTTCAAAAGTCGAATATTTTTCATTTTTTGAAACTGCTTCGATGTATTTATTATACTGTCTGCTAATAGTATGTGCAAGACGTCGCTTTCAAAAACTCAATCAGAGTACTCAGACATTCTTTGCCATTGTTTTCTCCTTCTCTGTTCTGAATTGCCATGCGTATCATCCTCTCAAATGACTCGCTGAAATGTTCATCATCTTCTGGCGTCCGTTTCTTTGGCCCTTTTATATGATTTTTTCCAGAAGCCACAATTTTAAATTTTTTCCTAATTTGTGGCGTTATGATAAATTAATATCCTTCTTACCCAAAAGAAAATCAACAATATTGATATGTGCAATTCCATTTCTTGAATAATCAAATCTATCTAATGAAAACACATATTTCGGTGATGCATCACTAATTGGCTTAAAAGCATCAAACTCTCTTTCAATCGTTTCCTTGCCAGCCAAATAATATGCCACCTGAATAAAACATTTCTTTCTTCCATTTATTGCAACAAAATCAATTTCACCCTTATATGTTTTTCCTGTAAAGACTTCATAATCTCTTGCTTTTAGCTCGTTATAAATTATATTTTCAAGAAAAAAGGTATCCTCAAAATTTACTAAGTTTGTATTTATCATGCGAAAACCAGTATCTACCGCATATTGCTTCTCTATATACGACATTGCCTGTTTTCCTACAATATTAAATCTTTTTACACGATCAATTAGACAAGCCTTTTCCATTTTATCAAGATATCTGTATATCGTCTTTTTATCCAAAGTATCTGCATTTTGATGTATAAAATAGTTCTCTATGTTTTTACTGGAAAATTCCTTTCCTGCATTTGCCATAATATATGTTGCTACTCTTTCAAAGTTTTGTCTATTAACCTTTGATCTGTCAGTAATAATATCCTTATCTAAGATACCTTCATATGTCTGCTCCAAATATCTCTTAATATCACTTTCTTTTGTAAACGAAAAACGCAAAGGGAAGCCACCCCAATTGATATAATCAATCATAAACTCATCCGGAGATATATTTCTTCCTATAGCTGTAGCATATTCGTAGCTTTCGGCAAAGGAAAATGGCATTATTCTAAATTCAACACATCTTCCAACCAACAATGTTGCCATCTTGCCGGATAGCAATTTCGAATTACTTCCAGTAATAAAAATTGAGCAATTTAATGTTGCCCGAAAGGAAGCTAAAACCTTTTCAAAGCTCCTGACATGCTGAATCTCATCTAAAAAAATCAAGTATTTGTCATGATCCTTGATTTGCTCATTCACATAGGAATTAAGTTTTTCTGCAGTTCTTATTTTTTCAAATTGCAAATCTTCAAAATTAATGGTAATAATATGCGCTCTATCAAACCCATTTTCAATAAATTCTTCTTTAATCTGCTCTAACAATATAGATTTTCCACATCTTCTAACACCTGTCAGAACCTTAATTAAATCCACATCATAAAATGGTCTTATTTTGCTTAGATATCTTTCACGCTTTATATACATAACATCATCTCCAAATCAAAATATTATATTTATTATGCCACAAATCAAGATTTTTTCAAGATTTGTGGCACATATTTAGAAAATTTCCATTTCAATTTCTACCACTTTTTCATCCGTAACTCGTTCGTCTGTTTTTTTCTGCCATAGGCATTCTCTCCTTTTCCCTGAACTCACTCGCGTTACACGCTCGTTGTCGCGGCATTCGGTGCTCGTAAGCACCTATAAATAAAAAAAAGCAACAATGAATTGTGATCATCATTGTTGCAAAATTTGACTGTTCCCAGGGGGAATCGAACCCTCAACTAGTGCTTAGGAGCTCAAGTCCATACAGAAAACTTATGATTATTTAAGTTAATATAAGTCAAGGAAAGACTTGAATTTACTGACTTTCCTGTAAATCCATGTCAAAATAAGAAAACTAAAAATCATCCAAGTTAAGCGGCTTTCGCTGACAAATGTGTGACACTGTCACCCTGAGGGTTCAACCATTCCGTTCCTACGAATTCATATTTATGGCTACCATTCTCACTAAGTAATGCGGTAATGATAACACTGTTTTCTTATTAGATTATCTATATTATAACGTGTGCGAGGTCGGATGTCGATTGTTTTTTGACCATTATTCACTCATTTTCCTAACACCACATTGAACCAAATACTTATATGGTTTTCGGTCGAGTTCCCAATTCAACATGGGCTCTGATTAATGCTTTGAAAATATATTCATACAACGCATTAAAATCATTCTCTTTATCTGCAATTTCTAATGCATTATAATACTCCTCTTTTTTCTCAACATCAATATAGAACGGTGGCATACCATAGCGAATCAACATTTTAATCATAAACCCTCTGCTTGTTCGCCCATTTCCATCTGGAAACGGATGAATAACCGTGATCCTATGGTGGATATCTGCAATCAATTCAATGATTTGACTTCTGCTCAGCTCATCCAATTTGCTTTCAAGCAATGACACCTTATCATTGAGCTTTATCAATTCCGGCATAACGTCCCGCCAATCTACTGTCTCGAATTTCGCACCTAGAACAAGAACATTGTCTTTTCTTGTTGATCCTCCGTATTCCGGATTTGGACAACAGGAAAATAATTTCTTATTCAGGGTTGATAATTGATAAATATCAATTTTGTCATCACATGCTGTCTCAAAAATAAAATCGTACATCACAGAATGTCCTGCCACATTACAAAAACCATCATAGGACTCTGTGCAATATTTACTTACCTGGCGACTTTCTTGCAGATCCTCGATTATTTCAGACGCTGCATCATAAGTGGTTTTTACACCTTCAAGGCGGGCATCATTATAAACATACTTACTTTTGAACAAACGCCTTGCAAACTCAAGACTATTCGTTGGTGAAATATCTTCCCAGGCATCAAACAGTCCTTCATATAGTTTTGTATATGAAAAGCCCAGTTCCTTCCGCCGTTTTTCTGGCTTATATTTATCCAATTTCTTGCTTGAATAATAAGCTATCAGATATGGAAACAAATTTCGGATTCGATAGTAACAGGCTCTAAAACTTGTGCCAAAATAATCAGCTATTTTAAGAACATCATCAAAGGTCAATTCACCATCGCCAGAATGGATGCTATCTATCTGAACACGTAATTCATCCTCTGGCATAAGAAAAGAAGCAGCAAAAGATTCCGCATATTTCTCTTTATATTCATTTGATGAAATAGCACACATAAATGTTGACTGTGTATCTGCATCTTTAAGAAAATGGCACAACTCATGGGCTGCTGAAAATCTCTGGCGGGTAATCGGTCTTTTCGCATTAATTGCCACCAAATCTATCGGCATATCCGTTGTAGAAGGCATAAACAGACCTTCCATTTTATCAAAATTTCTAAATACAAAATGAATACCCAGGTCTGTTAAAACCTGAAAAGGGTTAATCGGAAACACCTTTTCATGCTCTTTAAAGTACTGTTCAGAAAAGTACCTTGCCAGTCCCTGGGCATCATTTCGATATTGATTCAGTATTTCTTTATCCAGCATTAAACTCCCCCTTAAAGACCCGCCATAGACTTCTTGAAGGCAATCAAATTCAGAATTTCCTGCTGATCATTCTCATTTAACTCTTCAAACCCACGGGCAAATACAACCTGTTTGGTTTCAAGAGATTCCTGATTGAGAAGGTAATCCGCTGAAACATGATAAAGCTGGCAGAATTTTTGAATTTCATCCGATGTGATCTTCCGGTTTCCAAGCTCAATTTGAGTAATGGCTGAGCGACCAATTCCCAGACAATTTGCCACGTATTCTTGTGAAAAACCTAAACGCAGTCTTGCATCCTTCAATTTTTCAGATATGTTTTTCATTGTTTTTACCTCCTTCCGTATTAGAATAGCTTTGTTTGATAGAAAAGTCAACACTTCTGTTGGATTTTCCAACATTTTCATTTTAACAAATGATGAGACACTAATCATTCTAATCATAAAATATTGAATCCTCACTCCATATTCAGCTAACTTCTCTGTTCCTCTGTTTCTAAGATTTACCCAAATAATGTACCTTCTGCATACTCTGCTCTAAGACCAATCATCCCATAATGTAAAAAAAAAGGAGACCCCGCAGGTTCTCCCCCGGTCGCAGGCCTCACAGGTTTCTGCAACGCGATCACTGTATTTTATCTTACTTAACTTTATAGAGCTTGTCAATCAGTTTCTACAGTTCTCTATAGTATATGCCGATGTCATTTATCATATACCTTATACCATTTTTTGCAGTTTATTTCGCAATGGGAATGGTTTTTCGGTCTCCATCCCGACCACTGGAACAGGTTTAAGGTCTCTGTTCCGATCTTATATACATCTTTTTTAATTATGCATGATAACTTTAGAATCTGCAACAAGTGGTTGCAAAATCAATTGCATATTTATGTCACCAGTGGTGTCACAAAATCGACTTATTATAGCTTCATTGTCTTTGCCAATGATGTAAGCAACGCTGCCATATCAGGATTTCCCAATACCTTCATAAGCAGCTCCGCATCCACTCCATCCGGCACCGTAATTGTACTACTGCCTTCATCCTGCTCTTTCATCTGTGGATTGAGATTTTCCTTATTATAAAAGGCATTCTCCATAAGCTCCGCATTCTTCCTCCGGTCTTCATCAATGATATGACCATACACTTCCGTTACCATGTCTGCCTGAGCATGGCCGGAATCTCCCTGGACTGCTTTAATATCTCCACCGCTGAGTTTCAGTTTGTATGTGACACTTGTATGGCGCAGGCTGTGAAATACTACATCCGGCAGTCCCAATTTATCTATAATCTCTTGCATCTTTTTTCTCAGATAGCTGCCTCCTATAGGAAGCCCAAATGTTGTCGCCATTACCAGGTTATAATCCTGATATTCATTTCCAAGTGCTTCCTTTATCTCATCCTGATCTGCTTTCAGTTCTATCAGATATTGTGCTACTGATCTTGGAATAAATACTTTCCGGACACTGCTGTCTGTCTTCGGTGTTTTCAGCACTCTGACTGTCCTGTTATTTTTCTTCAGGCTTGGAAATATCATGATAATTTCTTTTGAATTGAGTGCCTCTATTGCATCCTTTGATACTCTCTCTACCTGTTTATTGATAATAACATAGGCTCTATTATCTGCAATCGCCTCTTCCGAAATATCCATATCATCCCATGTCAGTCCCAGAAGTTCACCGATACGAAGTGTTGCTGTAAAAGCAAGGTGAAATGCTATTTTGAGCATTTTATTATCGCAGGCTTCCAATGCCTGCATAAGCATCTCCGCAGTCCATATCTCACGCTCCTGTTTCTTTGCTTTTGGTACAGTTGCGTCCACCGCCGGATTCTTTTCCATCATATCCCACTTCACCGCCTGACGGAAACAGCTTCTCAAAATTTTATGTATCTCGTTTACTGTGCTTTCCGTGATTGTTCCGGTGCCATCCGGATTCTTCGTGCTTTTTACTGCTGGCATTTTGAGAAGATCTTTATAATACTTCTCCATAAAATGTGTATTGATGCTTGTTAGCTTGGTATCTCCGATTGTAGGAAGAATGTAATTATTTATCAGAGCCACATTACCAGAGTAAGTGGAAACACCCCACTTGTCATGTCCATATATCTGTACATATTCTTCAATCAGTTCTTTCAATGTTGTACATTTTTGAACCTCAAATTTTCCGATAGACTGCTTGTACTCAATTTCCTTTTTTCGTTTCTCTGCTTCTTTCTGCGAGGCAAATGTTTCAGATGTTGTATGCTCTTCTCCATTCTCATCCAGGATTTTATATACCACAGAGTATGTCTTTCCCCGATGCCTGATAAATGCCATGTCAAATCACTCCTTCCCTGTGCTCGTTCAGCCAGTTCAGAAACTGCTTTCTGTGAACCCTCAGGACCTTTCCAGCTCCAACACACTGAAATTCCCCGGACTGCATCCACTTAGTAACTGTCGATACATTTACTCCAGCCAGCTCCGCTGCATCCTGTCTGGATATATATTCTTTTGTTTCCAAAGACAATGTCCCATTTTCCTGTAACAACTGACTATCTTTCTGTTTATCTCTATCATTCATGAGGTGATATACATTCTGAGCATTAAGAAATAACTGAAAACTCTTTCTGGTGATCCACCTTTTATTGTTGCAGATAGTGGAATCCAGAAGTCTTCCGATTTCTTCTCTTCTTGCGATCTTTGCCAGCTTCTCGCGCGAAATACCTATCAAATCTGCCGCATCCTGTAAACAGATATAATCGTTTTCCAGTTCCTCTGCGGTTGGTATATGTGTGACTTTACAATATATATCCTGATCTGCATACCACTTCTCAAATGTATCGATAGGAATACGTCTCACAAAATCCACTGTGATATATTCCAGCTTTTCTTTTTTCCAGATATCATACAAATCGCAGTCATGTATTCCCAAAATATTTGCTGCTTCTTTAAAAGAGTATGACCGTTTCCTCAATTTTTTTCCCGGCTCCTCGCCATCTACTTTTTTATACTTCACCTGATTGGCATACCACTTCTCGAAACTGACAAGATCAATCCGCATCATCCCACCAATCACTTCTGTCTTAAAAAAATTTTTATGGACCAGCCAGTAACTGTCTGTCTTTTTTATTCCCAACAGCTTTCGCATTTCAGTCACAGACATGGTACTAGGCCGAGTCTGTTCATGTTCAGCTCTTCGTTGCTGAATCTGTTCTCTTATCCCTGTCAAATCCTTCGCTTCACTCATACTGTTGCCTCCTTCTCACCCACTATAACATGTACGTCTGCATATCATTTAGAAGGTAAATTATATAGTTTCGGATTTCTGATCCAGCCATTCGTCAAAACTCTTCTTTGAAATACGGTACTTGTTTCCAATCTGAATCCAGCGGAATTCATTTTTCTTCAACAGTTCATATACGGTCGGTCTGCTGATTCCAAGCATTTCCTGTACTTCCTTTACGGTATAGCATCTTTTTTCTGCAATGTTCTCTGCTGTCATTTCCATTATGCGATACCTCCCGGCTGTCCATCCATGAATCTCTTCACCTGCTTTTTCATACGGACTTTTATTTTCTGCATTTGCTGTCTTGCTGATTCATAAGCAATTCCCTGATCCTCTGCAATATCCGAAATGCTCTTTTCTTTTAGCAGATACTTGATAAATGTGTCTTTTTCTGTTCCAAGAATCCCAAGCTGGCTGTTAAACAGGTTATAATCTTTCCTCATATCCCTGAGAATATATGCATCCCTGATATATGCTTCTGCCTGATCCACTCCATCCAGTACACCCTCTGAAAAATCGCAGTTGACCAGTGCTTCCCTTGTTATAACATTATTGATTGCTTTTCTGGCGGTAGGATCACTTGTCATTTCTCCGGTCTGTACTCTTACTCCGAGATCTCCAGCTGACTGCCGGTGGCTGCTTTCCTTTTCACATTCGATCATGTAACGCAGCCCGTCTGTATATCCGTCCACGATGCCAATGAATTTTGTATAGTTTTTGATAATGATATCTATGCGCTTTTCTGATGTAGCTGCTGTATATACTCTGATAAGGTTCTTTTCTGTCATTGCTGTACTCCTTTTATTCCTGAATGTCATGAGCTTTCGTACGTTTACTCTTCTTTACAGAAATTATTGTAGATAACCACGGAGTAAAAATCGTTCCCCAAACAATAGACAAAAGTCAATTCAGAATGTACTTTTATCCAAGAAGTGCCAGTGCCTGAATCTGTTTCAGTGCAACTTCCCTCATCTGATCATTTTTCAGTTCCAGCAGCGCATCAATTATTCTGACATCCAGTGCCTCTGCTTTTTTCCCTTCTAGCAGATATGATCCGCTGCAACTTAGGGCTTTTGATATTTCCAGAACAATGCTGCTTTTAATGTCTATATGGTCATTCTCATATGCTGATATCGTTGCTTTCTTAGTGCACAGTATTTCTGCAAGCTGCTCCTGTGACATTCCGGCCGCTTTTCTCATTTCCCTGATTCTTGTTCCCATTGTATTTTCTGCATTTGTATTTCTCATTGTTTTCTCCGTTTCCGGAGCCCAAACGGAAATACAACATGTCTTATGATTGAACAGAAAAAGAGCCTGCAAAACGCATTAAAATAAAACGATCTCTCGTTATATTTCCGTTTTGCAGGCTCCTTATAGTCTTCTGCTATATTCAGCTCGTTTACAAACTCTTGCGCAGTGGGATCATCTTTAAGGATTCTCGGTGTTACCGAAATCAAGGTTCCGGCTCCTCTGTCCAGTCTGATGGTCCGCCCACTGGCTCATTTTATTCAGTTATCTATTATTCGTGCAGTATTTTCATACTGCTTATATTATTCAAACCTGATTTTTTCTGCGATCCCGTATTGTCTTAAGTTCCCCTGATTTGAGATTCGCAATCGTAACCGTCCGGCATTTCGGACAAATGATATTCAATGATATTACTTCTTTACATGTTGCCAAAAACTTTCCGCATCCTGAACAATGAATCATTCTGTGTTCATTATCTCGTTTATCATTTCTCATTTCCATCCTAATAGTCGGGTCTTTCACTACTCCCCTATAAATGTTACAATTTTCCCCGTCTATTCTCCTTTCTCTACTACAATATATTTATGGTTAATATCCCTTACAGCCAGTAAGGAATTATCCATCTTGTTGCTTAAGCTGTTAGAATGTAGGTAGCAATTGGATATCTTCTCCTTTCTTGGACTTCGCGTC
>Ga0129315_1000545_pt1 | contig 28210 bp, 27 predicted proteins | sample Cm827metagenome_FD_94432 | JGI IMG/M metagenome (GOLD analysis project Ga0129315, IMG submission 94432) | Eastern black-and-white colobus group fecal microbial communities from Wisconsin, USA - Cm827 metagenome | ecosystem: Host-associated > Mammals > Digestive system > Large intestine > Fecal... | reverse complement strand
GGAGCTGGTCTATAAGGAAAAAAGAATTTCCGCCGGTAAAATATATCACATCCGCATCTTCAAAAACAGACTGTATCGTTGAATAAGCCTCCGTTGAAATATCAATTTCAGTTACGATTGCTCCCAACTTTTTGAATAATTTTCGAGCCGAGCCGACATAACCGGTGTAGCCTTCACGCAGCGAAGCTGTTGGAATAAATGCGACTTTTTTATTTTCAATTTCTTGGACACCTCAATGTCCAAATCCATACGCTCCTTAATGCGGGGATCACCGGCACAGAGCGCCTTGATCTCCGCAAAGGACAGCGCCGTGGCGTCCACATCCTCACAGGAGCGAACCGGGGATTTTGACGTCATGATTTGTGAGATGAATTTCTGCTTATTTTCCACCGTTTGCCAGAGGTAGGCGTCAAACGTCCCTTCGGTCACATAGCGGCAGACATGAACGAGCTTGTTCTGATTGCCCTGACGCTCGATACGGCCTTTTCTCTGCGTGAGATCACGGGGACGCCACGGGCAATCCAAATCGTGAAGTGCGACCAAACGATCCTGCACGTTGGTGCCAGCGCCCATCTTGGCCGTGCTGCCCATCAGGACGCGCACCTGACCACTCCTGACTTTTGCAAATAGTTCCCGCTTTTTGACCTCCGTATTGGCATCGTGGATGAACGCGATCTGTTCTGGGGGCATACCGGCGTCAATGAGTTTTTGACGCACATCCTCATAGACCGTGAACGGCGTTCCCTTAATCCAAAATGAGTATATCATAACAGATATTATTTTGCACCAAGAACTTAAGAATGTGGTGCATGTGGGGCATTACGCTCCGCACCTACACTACACATATATCAACTCTATTAATACGATTTTCTCTGCCGAACTTCTCACATTATTCATGAGCCCTACCCACTTCATTTGATTGGAAGTTTTCAATTCTTCTGTAATTCCTGCTTCTGCTTTCATCTGCTCCATAAGAAGCTCCATTCTCTCATAACACTCCCCATCTACCTCATGCAAATGATCATTCAATTTGCCCTCCAGCAGCAACTTAATATATTGTCCTCTGTGGTATGATTTCAAATACTCCCACCGCATTCGTCCGTACCTGCCAATCTCATAACGTGTCCCCTCCGGTAGCTGCAAATCCGGATAATACAATCCATCTGCTCCAAGTGTGTAACTGATTCCATTTTCTCCAATGATGTGTTTCTCCATAAACTGCTCCTATCTGCCACCTCTATCCGCTCTGTAATGATGGCTCTGTCTATTATTTTCTCGTTCCTTTACTTCCTGCGTTTTTCGTTGTAACTTCGCTTTTAAGTTGTCTGGTTCTACCTTATTTCCGGTCTGTTGCTTCCACCTTGCAATTGCCGACTGATAATTGTTATACTCTGCCCTAGAAGCCTTATATTCAGTCAGAAACTCCTTTACATTCTTGTAGCCATAACCCTGCACAATACTTGATAAATACTGCTTCATATTGCCTATCTGTGTCTTTATCTGTTCTGCCTGTTCCTGCAATTCCTTGCGCTGTTTTGCCTTGAATATACCCTTTGTTCCGGCAAGTTCCTTTTCCACATTTGCAAGCTGTTGCTCCCTCTCATAAAGAGCGGTATTCTGCCTCTCCAGTTTATTATAAATATCTGCAAGCCTCGGATACTTGGAAGCAAGTGCTGACTTCTTCGGCATTTCCGCTACAGGCTCGCTTTTGGCTTTTCCCCTCTTAACCGCTGTCTGCTCCGGTTCTGCCTTTACAATCGTTTCCATGCCCTTATCCTTTTGTGAAGCCCTCTTGAACAACTTACCAATGAGAAGTTCCAACGCATAAACAGCGGTCATAATAATACTTTTTAGTAGTACCGGATTTCTCCCCGACTTCTGAATGGAATCCTTTACTTTCTGTCCGATTTCGCCCTGCTTCACATCCATAATCTGCACCTCCGGCACGCCGCAAACCAGCGCCCTGTCCACCGTCTGATTCCACATGGAACGAACTTGATTATCCGCTTTTATCTGCTCTGCTTTTGGATTGTTCTTGCCAACCTTTTTCATCGGTAGATACACCCCGTTCTTATCAAATACTTTCAGTTTCTCCCTATCATTCCGCACATAAATATTGATAAGATCTGTATAGGAGCGTTTCACTTCATCAAGGAAAACGGTGCTCTTAAACTGGCTGTCTTTTATGGAAAGAAATTAAAAGAAATACTTGATAGTAAAGGCACGAATGTCCGCCAGATTGCAAAAGCAACCGGAATCAGCGCCACAACACTCTATTCTATTATTCAAAAGGATTCTAATATTAGATTTGATTTTGCACTTCGATTGGCAAATGAATTAGAAATTGACGTGAATGATATATGCTCTGCCAGCCCTTTCTCTGGAGCCATTACAGAAGAAGAAATCTACCCTACATTACCAAATGGATTGAATGGTGCTCTTGACGGAAATCGAGTAAAAACATATTTAAAGAATTCCATGTATCCGCTTATGTATCTTTTCGGAAAAAATAGTATGCCGGATGTGGATAATTTGCTCACATCTTTTTATCAATTGGATGATGAAGCCCGGAAAGAGGTTGTGGAAACGATACAATTTAAGCTACAGTATCATAGAGATCCCGAACGGGCAGAACAGATAAAACAAATTAAGGGATGGTAAAAAAATAGCTCCAATGAATATATGCGTTCACTGGAGCTATTTACGTAAATATTATATTTATTTTCTAATACTGCCCTTTACACAGGATGATTCTCTCGCCATACTGCTTTTATACCAGAAACAGCATTTCGTTCTCGCATGGCTTTTAAAATTGCTTCTATCTCCTTAACTGTTATTGATGAATCTTGCTTTTTAGCGATCTCCTCTATAAGCTGAACACCATTAAGTATTTGCAATGAATATTCTCCTAATCGCATTCGCCGTTTAGCTATGTCACGCAACATCTCAATATCCGAGTCTTCAGTTAACAAAATAGGCATTTGCAAATAGGATGCCATCAGAATCATATGAACGTCACCCATACTACTCCCCTGCTTATGCGTATTATATATTGTCTGTCCTTTTTGTAGACACAATTTCTCTACTTGCTTTGGACTATTCATTGCTTCCAAAGTCAGTCTCATCTCTTCATACAGTACATCATAATAGGCTTCATAAGTCTGCTTATCTATCGCATCTTTCTGAAATTCATCATACCTCATTACCTTTATGTACCCATCCTCAACTAAGCGCACAAAGTATGAATGTAAAGATAATTCATGCTCATAAATATATGGGTGTACAACTGGAATGTACTCTAACTCAGCCAATACCCTTTTAATATTGTCTATTACTTTACCTTCTGAAGATAATTTTTGAAGAAAACAGGTGTCTACAATGACCTCAGTTTTCTCCATGCTTACCTCCTTCTATAGAAATTTCCACAATATCATCGGCTCCATTTATATCATCAATATCAAAGTCTCTCTTTATCCTATTGATAGTATAAATACTCAATTCTCCGCTCCTTTCAACCGTTTCTAACATGTTTCTTAAACCAGGAATTGTTTTCTTTGCAGTCACTCTATCTAACATTGTATTTTGGTCTTTTGAAAAGGCATTAATCAAAGGCAATATAGCTTTTTCATTCTCCAAAAGAGTTTCTCCGAGCTTCTGAGTAATAATCTTTGTTTCAACAGCTCTCCTTCTTACGGATTCATATGGAACCATATAATCATTCATCTGTAACACCATTACGCGAACCAAATCGACGAGTCTTAGCTTATTAGCGTCAAGATTCAATTTTTCCATATGCGCCCAAAAAGTTTTCCTAAATTCTTTTGTGGGCATTAATAATTCTGCTGCGAATCTATTAATTATTCGCTCTTCTATCTTACTCTCTAATACACCATGTTCTCCAGCCAATTCCCACACTTGAGTGGCAACACCCCATACATGTCCTAACTCATGGGCTGCCGCAAAAACTTGCTCTGCAATAGTCTTTGCAGTATTGATATACACAAAGTCTTCTAATTTATTTTTAACAAAACGCTTTGTGTGAAAACCACAATTAATTTCGTTCTCTATAGGATAATATACAACTGTACAATGCTTTTCCAGAATTCCAAATATATCATCCTTAATTATCATGTTATTCAGAACATAATCTGTTCTTACTTTCTCTATTACTGTTGGAATTTGCTCAACTATCTTTTCCCAATCCATTTACCACCTCAAAAAAGCTGTACTTTCGTACAGCTTTTCTTTTTACATGACTTCTCTAAGTTCCACATATTCATCCATCAAATCCAATATTTTATCCAAATTGTCTGGATTGCTAAACTCTTTCATATACTGCAAATCAGGTACCAACGTGTCCGATTTGCGATTAATCAATTCATTCTTTGTTGTTTTTAAAAGACCTGCAATCTTATCTAATTCAACTGGAGGAATTATAACCTTTCCTTCGATAACATTCCACACATCTTTAATTGAATACCCTAGATGCTTGGCAAAGCTATCAAGACTAATGTTAGCTTCCTGCATACACGTTCTGATGTTAACGCCAAGCTTTCTTCCTACGTTAGCCATATTACATCCTCCTTTATTTTTCTCATTATATATGTGTTAATATTATATACAACATTGGAATTATAACACTTAGACATTGATGAGTCAATCACTTTTAACACTTCTATATTGATTTTTGACACCTATGTCACCTCATTATTTATATCGTCATATCTATTTATATTATAACACATTTTTAAACTTTCATGTATCTTTTCATCTCAATTATTATATTCAAATCTATCAGTATTTCCACTGTTTTATTCTGTCTTGGCACCGTTTTGGCACCGCTAACCCTATCTTTTACTATTCTTTTTACTTATCTCATGTTACAAAAAGGGCTTTCCTATTCTTAGGAAAGCCCCAAAAAATCTAGCTTTTTTGATACACTATCAAAGATTACTCGATAATTGTAGCAACACGGCCTGATCCAACAGTACGTCCACCTTCACGAATAGCGAATGTAAGACCCTGCTCCATAGCGATAGGATGGATCAGTTCGATGGTCATTTCTACGTTATCACCAGGCATGCACATTTCTGTACCAGCAGGAAGGTTGCAGACACCGGTAACATCAGTTGTTCTGAAGTAGAACTGAGGTCTGTAGTTGTTGAAGAAAGGAGTATGACGTCCACCTTCATCCTTGGTCAGAACGTAAACCTGAGCGGTAAACTTCTTGTGGCAGGTAACAGTTCCGGGCTTTGCAAGAACCTGTCCTCTTTCGATATCTGTTCTCTGAACACCACGAAGCAGAGCACCGATGTTATCACCAGCCTGAGCCTCATCAAGGAGCTTACGGAACATTTCGATACCGGTTACAACAGTCTTACGGGTTTCTTCCTTAATACCAACGATTTCAACTTCCTCATTAAGGTGAAGAGTACCACGCTCTACTCTACCAGTAGCAACGGTACCACGACCTGTAATGGTGAATACGTCCTCAACAGGCATAAGGAAAGGCTTGTCAGTTGCTCTTTCAGGATCAGGAATATAGGAATCAACAGTATCCATAAGTTCCATGATCTTGTCGCCCCACTCGCCGTTGGGATCTTCAAGAGCCTTAAGAGCGGAACCCTTAATGATAGGGCATCCTTCAAATCCGTACTCTTCAAGCTGCTCGGTAACTTCCATCTCAACTAACTCGATCAGCTCAGGGTCGTCAACCATATCACACTTGTTCAGGAATACGATGATGTAAGGTACACCTACCTGACGGGACAGAAGGATGTGCTCCTTTGTCTGAGCCATAACACCATCAGTAGCAGCTACAACGAGGATAGCACCATCCATCTGAGCAGCACCAGTGATCATGTTCTTAACGTAGTCAGCATGTCCCGGGCAGTCAACGTGTGCGTAATGTCTCTTAGCTGTAGAATACTCAACGTGAGCAGTAGAAATGGTAATACCTCTTTCTCTCTCTTCGGGAGCCTTGTCGATGTTCTCGAAATCAGTAGCCTCGTTACCAGGTACTCTTGCTGCAAGAACCTTGGTGATTGCAGCAGTTAAGGTTGTTTTACCATGGTCAACGTGACCGATGGTACCAATATTACAATGGGTTTTTGTTCTGTCAAAATGCGCTTTAGCCATTTCTAAATGTCCTCCTTTAATAAATTGAAAAAATTGGTTTCGTTATATACTCGGTTATCCTTAATTATATTAAAGATAACCAATATTTTCAAGCGTTATTTGCGCTTTCCTGTGCTGTTACAGGTTTATTTTGCCTTTGCAGCAAGAACCTTCTCCTGAACATTCTTCGGAACAGGCTCATACTTTTCAAAGAACATGGAGTAGTTACCACGACCCTGTGTCTTGGAACGAAGGTCTGTGGAGTAACCGAACATCTCTGAAAGAGGAACATATGCCTTAACCATCTTTCCTCCACCGATGTCTTCCATACCTTCAATACGTCCACGACGGGAATTGATATCGCCGATAACATCACCCATATACTCTTCAGGCATGGTAACCTCAACCTTCATGATGGGCTCAAGAAGTACCGGGCTTGCCTTCTGCATAGCATCCTTGAATGCCATGGAACCTGCAATGTGGAATGCCATTTCTGAGGAGTCGACCTCATGGTAGGATCCATCAAATACAGTTGCATGAACACCCAGAACCGGGAAACCACCAAGAATACCGCACTTAGCAGCTTCTTCGATACCTTCGCCGACAGCGGGGATATATTCCTTCGGAATTGCACCACCCACAACGGTAGAGTCAAACTTGAACAGTTCTTCTCCGTTGGCATCCATAGGCTCAAAGTGTACTTTACAGTGACCATACTGTCCACGACCACCGGACTGCTTAGCGTACTTGGAGTCAACATCTACAGCCTTTGTAAAGGTTTCCTTGTAAGCAACCTGAGGTGCACCTACATTTGCCTCCACCTTAAACTCACGAAGAAGTCTGTCTACGATGATCTCCAGGTGAAGCTCACCCATACCGGCGATAATGGTCTGGCCTGTTTCCTGATCTGTATGAGCACGGAAAGTCGGATCTTCCTCTGCCAGCTTTGCAAGCGCCTCGCTCATCTTGCCCTGACCAGCCTTGGTCTTGGGTTCGATTGCCAGCTCGATAACGGGCTCAGGGAATTCCATGGACTCCAGAATAACAGGGTTCTGCTCGTCGCAGATGGTATCACCTGTTGTGGTGAACTTAAATCCAACTGCTGCAGCAATATCTCCGGAGTATACCTTATCCAGCTCTGCTCTCTTATTTGCATGCATCTGAAGGATACGTCCAACACGCTCCTTCTTATCCTTTGTTGCGTTCAGTACATAGGAACCTGCGTTCATGGTACCGGAATATACTCTGAAGAATGCAAGCTTTCCAACGAAGGGGTCAGCCATGATCTTAAATGCAAGCGCTGAGAAAGGCTCGTCATCAGAAGAATGTCTTACGATCTCGTTTCCATCCAGATCAACTCCCTTAATAGGGGGAATGTCTGTAGGAGCAGGCATATACTCCAGAACAGCGTCCAGAAGCTTCTGAACACCCTTGTTTCTGTATGCGGAACCGCAGCAGACAGGAACTGCTGTACATTCGCAGGTAGCTTTACGAAGAACCTTCTTCATCTCTTCAACGGAAGGCTCTTCTCCTTCCAGATACATCATCATAAGATCATCATCTAATTCGCAGATCTTTTCGATGAGTTCGGAACGATATAACTCAGCCTCATCCTTCATGTCGTCCGGGATTTCAACGATAGAAATGTTCTCACCCTTCTCATCATTATAGATGTAAGCTTTCATCTCAAATAAATCAATAATTCCTTTGAAATCATCTTCCTTACCAATCGGTAACTGAAGAACGATCGCATTTTTACCAAGTCTGGTTCTGATCTGGTCTACAGCGCCATAGAAGTTAGCACCAAGGATGTCCATTTTGTTAATGAACGCCATTCTCGGAACGTTATAGGTATCAGCCTGACGCCATACATTTTCTGACTGAGGCTCAACACCGCCCTTAGCGCAGAACACACCGACAGCACCATCAAGAACTCGCAGGGAACGCTCAACTTCTACGGTGAAGTCAACGTGTCCAGGGGTATCAATGATGTTGATACGATGCTCCAGAGCACCCGGCTTGGGTTTGCAGTTCTCTTCGAGAGTCCAGTGACAGGTAGTAGCCGCAGATGTGATGGTAATACCTCTCTCCTGCTCCTGCTCCATCCAGTCCATGGTAGCAGTACCTTCGTGAGTATCACCGATCTTATAGTTAACACCGGTGTAGTAAAGAATACGCTCTGTCAGTGTAGTCTTACCAGCATCGATATGAGCCATAATACCAATATTTCTGGTTCTCTCCAATGGATATTCTCTTCCAGCCAAAGGTTTTTCCTCCTTATATTAGTCTGGGCAGATTAAAAACGATAATGTGAAAACGCCTTGTTTGCCTCTGCCATTTTGTGCATATCTTCTTTTCTCTTAACTGCTGCGCCTGTGTTATTGGCAGCATCAAGAATTTCGTTAGCGAGTCTGTCCTGCATGGTCTTCTCGCCTCTCTTACGAGAGAACATAGTAAGCCAGCGAAGAGCTAACGCCTGGCGTCTGTCCGGTCTTACTTCGATAGGTACCTGATAGGTAGCACCACCGATACGTCTTGCCTTTACTTCCAGGACGGGCATGATGTTGTTCATTGCCTCCTCGAATACTTCAAGAGCCGGCTTGCCTGATTTTTCTTCTACTGTTGCAAATGCGCCGTATACAATCTTCTGTGCTACACCCTTCTTACCATCTAACATAATGTTATTGATCAGCTTGGTAACAACCTTGTTGTTGTATAAAGGATCTGCTAACACATCTCTTTTTTGAATATGTCCTTTGCGTGGCACGGTTCTTCCCTCCTTAAATACTCATTTAAATCATCGGTACTCACAGTGTGTCGTTCTAATTCATACTTATCACATATTGTGTTCGTGCGGGTTAATCCGTATAGAAAAAATATTTCATAACAGAATTCCAACACTATAAATTAGTTCTGTTTGTGGGTCCAATCTGTTCCATAATTACTTGGACGCCTTAGGTCTCTTAGCGCCATACTTGGAACGGGCCTGTTTTCTGTTGGCAACTCCCGCAGTATCCAGTGTACCTCTGATAATGTGGTATCTGGTACCAGGTAAATCCTTAACTCTTCCGCCTCTGATCAGGACAACGCTGTGCTCCTGCAGATTGTGGCCTTCTCCGGGAATGTAGCTTGTTACTTCGATTCCGTTGGAAAGACGTACTCTGGCGATCTTTCTTAAAGCTGAGTTAGGCTTCTTAGGAGTTGCTGTCTTAACAGCTGTGCAGACACCTCTCTTCTGAGGAGCGGAAGTATCGGTTGCTTTCTTGTGAAGGGAGTTCCATCCTTTCTGCAAAGCAGGTGCGGTAGACTTCTTTACGGATGTCTGACGTCCTTTTCTAACTAACTGGTTAAATGTTGGCATTCTGTTTCACCTCCTATATATAAAGTAAAAGTTTCTGCGTGCGCAGTCCTATAAAAGGACCCTCTGATGCACACTAAAATAGTATACTTGCTGCTTTTTTCCTTGTCAATATCTTTGCCTGTAAATTTTATGCAAAACGGCCTTCTTTTTCCGGCAAAATAACCAAAAATCTCCGTGCCTACCAAATATAGTATGCACGGAGATCCTTAATACTAATCCAATTTATTCTTCTGTTACCGGTTCTGCAGCATCTGTTTCTTCTGCTGCAACGTTTTCTGCCTCGTCAGAAAAATCTGCGCCATCACCAAAGGAAACTTCTGCATCCTCTGCATCCTCATCAAAGCTGATTGTTCCCATCAGATCATTGTCTGTGGAAAGCCTTGTGTTGCGGTACCGCTTCATGCCGGTTCCGGCAGGGATCAGCTTACCGATGATAACATTTTCCTTCAGACCGATCAAAGGATCGATCTTGCCCTTAATGGCAGCTTCCGTAAGAACCTTTGTGGTCTCCTGGAAGGATGCTGCTGATAAGAAGGAATTCGTTGCAAGCGCTGCCTTGGTGATACCAAGCATAACCTGCTTTCCTTCTGCGGGCTCTTTTCCTTCTGCGATCAGTTCCTCGTTCAGATCCTCATACTCAAGCACATCTACCAGAGTTCCAGGCAGATACTCTGTATCTCCGCTGTTTTCAATCCGGATCTTCTTAAGCATCTGACGAACGATGACCTCAATATGCTTATCGCTGATATCAACACCCTGCAGACGGTATACTCTCTGAACTTCTCTGAGCATGTAATCCTGTACAGCGCGGATACCCTTAATCTTTAACAGATCATGAGGATTTACGCTACCTTCTGTCAGCTCATCACCGGCCTCAAGAACTGTTCCATCCATTACTTTAATTCTGGAGCCGTAAGGGATCAGGTAAGTCTTGGACTCTCCCGTCTCCTCGTTGGTGATCACAATTTCACGCTTTTTCTTGGTATCCTTAATGGTTGCCACACCGCCAAACTCAGCAATGATGGCAAGACCCTTGGGCTTTCTGGCCTCGAAAAGCTCCTCTACACGGGGAAGACCCTGTGTAATATCATCACCGGCTACACCACCGGTATGGAAGGTACGCATGGTAAGCTGTGTACCGGGTTCACCGATAGACTGCGCTGCAATGATACCAACCGCCTCGCCTACCTGAACAGCTTCACCGGTAGCCATGTTTGCACCATAACACTTTGCACAGATACCTATATGAGAGCGGCAGGTAAGAATGGTACGGATCTTAACCTTCTCAATAGGCTCTCCCTTCTCATCCACACCAACGCTGAGGATCTTTGCAGCCCTGCTGGGTGTAATCATATGGTTGGGCTTCACGATCACGTTGCCGTCTCTGTCTTTTATCTCTTCGCAGGAATATCTTCCTGTAATTCTGTCCTTCAGATTTTCAATGGTTTCCTTGCCATCCATGAAGGCGGATACCCACATACCGGGGATCGTATCCTTTCCTTCCATACAGTCAACCTCACGGATGATCAGATCCTGTGATACGTCAACCATACGTCTTGTAAGGTATCCGGAGTCTGCGGTACGAAGTGCGGTATCGGACAGACCCTTACGGGCACCGTGAGCGGACATAAAGTATTCCAGTACATCAAGACCTTCACGGAAGTTTGACTTAATGGGCAGTTCAATGGTACGTCCGGTTGTATCTGCCATCAGTCCACGCATACCGGCAAGCTGCTTGATCTGCTGGTTGGAACCACGGGCGCCGGAGTCAGCCATCATGAAGATGTTATTGTATTTATCCAGACCTGCCAGAAGCACTTCTGTCAGCTTCTTATCTGTTTCATTCCAGGTTTCTACAACGGCACGGTATCTCTCTTCCTCAGTGATCAGACCACGTCTGTAATTCTGGGAGATCTTATCAACCGTAGCCTGTGCCTCATCCAGCATTTCCTTCTTCTGTGCCGGCACGGTCATATCTGAAATAGAAACGGTCATGGCAGCTCTTGTAGAGTACTTATATCCGGTAGCCTTAATATGGTCAAGCACCTCTGCGGTAACAGATGCACCGTGGGTATTGATGACCTTTTCAAGGATCTGCTTAAGCTGCTTCTTTCCTACATGGAAATCCACTTCGGGAAGAAGGAAGTTTTCCGGCTTTGTTCTGTCTACATAGCCCAGATCCTGCGGCAGGATCTCATTAAAGAGGAACCGTCCAAGAGTAGACTCTACAATACCTGTGATCTCTTCACCCTGGGCATTTGTCTTGGTGATTCTAACCTTAATTCTGGAATGCAGGGTACAAGCCTTGTTCTCATATGCAAGGATTGCTTCATTTACACTCTTGAAGAACTTGCCTTCGCCCACTGCACCCGGACGCTCCTGTGTCAGATAGTAAATACCCAGGACCATATCCTGTGAAGGTACGGCAACCGGGCCTCCATCTGAAGGCTTTAAGAGGTTATTAGGTGACAGCAGCAAAAATCTACATTCTGCCTGCGCTTCTACGGACAACGGAAGATGGACTGCCATCTGGTCACCGTCGAAGTCGGCGTTAAATGCGGTACATACCAGAGGATGAAGCTTAATTGCCTTACCCTCTACCAAAATAGGCTCAAATGCCTGGATACCAAGTCTGTGCAGAGTAGGAGCACGGTTTAACATAACGGGATGCTCTTTGATTACATCCTCCAGCACATCCCATACCTGGGTATCCAGTCTTTCCACTAATTTCTTTGCATTCTTAATATTCTGGGAAATTCCGCGCTCTACCAGTTCTCTCATAACAAAGGGCTTAAAGAGCTCGATCGCCATTTCCTTGGGAAGACCGCACTGATAAATCTTCAGCTCAGGCCCAACCACAATAACTGAACGTCCTGAATAATCTACACGCTTACCAAGAAGGTTCTGACGGAAACGTCCTGACTTACCCTTTAACATATCTGACAGAGACTTCAGCGCCCTGTTACCAGGTCCGGTAACCGGTCTGCCTCTTCTGCCGTTGTCAATCAGGGCATCTACAGCTTCCTGCAGCATTCTCTTCTCATTGCGGACAATAATATCCGGAGCGCCCAGTTCAAGCAGTCTCTTTAAACGGTTATTTCTGTTAATAATTCTTCTGTACAGATCGTTCAGATCGGAGGTTGCAAAACGGCCTCCGTCGAGCTGTACCATAGGACGCAGATCAGGCGGAATAACCGGAATGGCATCCATGATCATCCAGGAAGGCTGATTGCCTGATTCTCTGAAGGCTTCTACCACTTCCAGTCTCTTAATGATCCTTGCCCTCTTCTGGCCTGAGGATTCCTTGAGCCCGGTCTTAAGCTCAACTGCTTCCTTTTCCAGATCAATGGCAAGCAAAAGCTCCTTGATGGCCTCTGCTCCCATTCCCACGCGGAACTTGTTTCCCCAGGTTTCTCTGGCATCCTGATATTCCTTTTCGGAAAGAACCTGCTTGTATTCCAGATCACTTTCTCCCTTATCCAGAACGATATAGGAAGCAAAGTAAAGTACCTTTTCCAATACTCTTGGGGACAGGTCAAGGATCAGTCCCATACGGCTGGGGATACCCTTGAAATACCAGATATGAGATACCGGAGCCGCAAGTTCAATATGTCCCATACGCTCTCTGCGGACGCTTGATTTTGTAACCTCAACACCACATCTGTCGCAGACAACGCCTTTATATCTGATCTTTTTATACTTACCGCAATGACATTCCCAGTCCTTGCTGGGTCCGAAAATTCTTTCACAGAACAGACCGTCCTTTTCAGGCTTCAACGTTCTGTAATTGATGGTTTCAGGCTTCAAAACCTCGCCTCTTGACCATTCCCTGATCTTCTCAGGTGATGCTAAACCAATTCTGATGGCATCAAATGTCATCGGCTGATATACTTCCTGCTTTGTTTCTGACATCTCTAAACCCATGCTCCTTTCACCTTAGCATTTATTACTTCGGCTGCATTTATTCGTCAAAAGAATCCGTATCATCCATGCCATCGAAATCGTCCTCTGACATGTCCTCATCCTCTTCTTCATCACTGCTTACAAGTTCACCGCTGTCCTCATCAAATTCCTGATGCTGATATCCCATGGATGCAAAAGAACCCTTGTCGTAATCGTAGTTCTTATCATCACCCTCGATCTCATAACGGTAATCCGTATCGCCATAATCAACGGTTTCCATGATCTCCACTTCTGTATTATCCTCGCGGAGCACTCTTACGTCCAGTCCAAGTGACTGCAGTTCCTTGAGCAGAACCTTGAAGGATTCAGGAATTCCGGGTTCAGGAATATTATCGCCCTTAATGATCGCTTCATAGGTCTTTACACGCCCTATTACATCATCAGACTTCACTGTCAGGATTTCCTGCAGTGTGTAGGATGCACCATATGCTTCCAGAGCCCAAACTTCCATTTCTCCGAAACGCTGGCCGCCGAACTGTGCTTTACCGCCCAGAGGCTGCTGGGTTACCAGAGAGTAAGGGCCTGTTGAACGGGCATGGATCTTATCATCAACCAGATGGTGAAGCTTTAAGTAATGCATGTGTCCAATGGTTACCGGGCTGTCAAAGAACTCACCGGTTCTTCCGTCGCGGAGCCTTACCTTACCATCCCTGGAGATCGGTACGCCCTTCCAGAGCTCTCTGTGATCACGGTTCTTTGATAAATATTCCAATACTTCCGGGAGAAGTTCTTCCTTATGCTTTGCCTCAAACTCTTCCCAGGAAAGATTTACATAGTCATTTGCAAGATCCAGGGTATCCATGATGTCATTTTCGTTTGCACCGTCAAATACCGGTGTTGCAACATTAAAGCCGAGGGCCTTTGCTGCCAGTGACAGATGGATCTCAAGCACCTGCCCGATATTCATACGGGAAGGTACGCCCAGAGGATTTAATACAATATCAAGAGGACGGCCGTTAGGAAGATAAGGCATATCCTCTACCGGGAGCACACGGGAAACAACACCCTTGTTACCATGACGTCCGGCCATCTTATCACCTACAGAGATCTTTCTCTTCTGGGCAATGTAAATGCGGACTGCCTGGTTAACGCCAGGAGAAAGCTCGTCTCCGTTCTCTCTTGTAAACACCTTTGCATCTACGATAATACCATATTCACCATGAGGTACCTTTAAAGAGGTATCTCTTACTTCTCTTGCCTTCTCACCAAAGATAGCGCGGAGCAGTCTCTCCTCAGCGGTCAGCTCTGTTTCTCCCTTAGGAGTTACCTTGCCAACCAGAATATCTCCGGCACGAACCTCTGCACCGATACGGATGATACCTCTCTCATCCAGATCCTTCAGCGCATCGTCGCCCACACCCGGAACATCTCTTGTGATCTCTTCCGGACCAAGCTTGGTATCTCTGGCCTCTGCTTCATATTCTTCAATGTGAACGGAGGTATATACATCCTCCTGTACCAGTCTTTCACTTAAAAGAACAGCATCCTCGTAGTTATAACCTTCCCAGGTCATAAAGCCGATCAGCGGGTTCTTTCCAAGAGCAAGCTCGCCCCCTGATGTAGACGGGCCGTCTGCAATGACCTGTCCTGCTTCTACATGATCTCCCTTAAATACAATGGGCTTCTGATTGTAGCAGTTGGACTGGTTGCTTCTGGAAAACTTCGTCAGATGATATTCTACCTTTTCTCCATCATCACAGTTCATTCTGATCAGATTGGAAGAAACATGCTCAATGGTACCAGCCTTCTTTGCCACCACGCAGACACCGGAGTCTACCGCTGCTTTGGGTTCCATTCCGGTTCCCACTACAGGCGCTTCTGTTGTCAGAAGGGGAACTGCCTGACGCTGCATGTTGGATCCCATGAGGGCACGGTTTGCATCGTCATTTTCCAGGAACGGGATCAGGGCTGTTGCCACAGAGAACACCATTCTCGGGGACACATCCATGTAGTCAAACATTGCCTTAGGATATTCGGAGGTCTCATCTCTGTAACGTCCGGATACGGTATTTCTTACGAAATGTCCTTCCTCGTCCAGTGCCTCACTTGCCTGTGCAACATGATAATTATCTTCTTCATCTGCAGTCATATAGACTACTTCATCGGTAACCCTGGGGTTTGCCGCATCTGTCTTGTCGATCTTACGGTAAGGCGCCTCTACAAAGCCATACTCATTGATCCTTGCATAGGAAGCAAGGGAGTTGATCAGACCGATATTCGGGCCTTCAGGTGTTTCAATAGGGCACATTCTTCCATAATGGGAATAATGTACGTCGCGAACCTCAAATCCGGCACGGTCTCTGGAAAGACCACCGGGGCCAAGTGCGGACAAACGCCTCTTATGAGTCAGCTCACCAAGAGGATTGTTCTGATCCATAAACTGGGACAGCTGGGAAGAACCAAAGAATTCCTTCACGGCTGCCTGTACCGGCTTAATGTTGATCAGTACCTGAGGAGAAATCTCCTCTGCATCATGAGTAGTCATTCTCTCGCGGACCACTCTCTCCAGTCTGGAAAGACCGATACGATACTGGTTCTGCAGAAGCTCGCCTACTGCACGGATACGTCTGTTGCCCAGATGATCAATATCGTCGTCATTACCGATACCATACTCAAGATGCATATTATAATTAATGGATGCCAGAATATCTTCCTTTGTAATATGCTTGGGCACCAGTTCGTGAACATTTCTCTTAATGGCATCTGCAAGTCCTTCCGGCTCTTCGCCAAACTCTTCAATGATCTGTGCAAGCACAGGATAATAAACGTGCTCTGTAATGCCAAGCTCCTTGGGATCACATTCTACGAAATGGGTAATGTCTACCATCATATTGGAAAGAACTTTGACATTCTTTTCTTCTGTCTGAACATATACATAAGGAACTGCAGCATTCTGGATCTCTTCACCAAGCTCAAGGGTCACCTTGGTTCCTGCTGCCGCAAGGATCTCTCCTGTCAGGGTATCTACTACATCCTCTGCAAGGATCTGATCTCTCAGTCTGTTCTTAAAGGAAAGCTTTTTATTAAATTTATATCTGCCTACTTTAGCCAAATCATATCTTCTGGGGTCGAAGAACATTGCGTTAATAAGGCTTTCCGCACTTTCAACGCTGAGGGGCTCACCGGGACGGATTTTTTTGTACAGCTCTAAAAGACCTTCCTGATAATTGGTAGAAACGTCTTTGGTAAAGCTTGCTTCAATTTTGGGTTCCTCACCAAAGAGCTCTCTGATCTCGTCGTTAGTGCCTACGCCAAGGGCTCTGATAAGAACAGTGATGGGAACCTTTCTGGTTCTGTCTACACGCACATAGAAAATATCATTAGAATCGGTCTCGTACTCAAGCCATGCTCCACGGTTCGGGATCACCGTACAGGAGTACAGCTTCTTACCGATCTTATCATGACTGATGCCATAGTAAATACCAGGAGAACGAACTAACTGGCTTACGATGACACGTTCAGCGCCGTTGATCACGAAGGTACCCGTTTCCGTCATAAGGGGCAGATCACCCATGAAGATCTCATGCTCGCTGATCTCTTCCTTTTCCTTATTGTAAAGACGTACCTTCACCTTCAGGGGAGCTGCATAAGTAGCATCTCTCTCCTTGCACTTTTCAATAGAATATTTCACATCGTCTTCACACAGCTCGAAGTCCACAAACTCCAGACTTAAATGACCACTGTAATCAGCGATCGGAGAAATATCGTCAAATACTTCTTTCAGTCCTTCATCCAGAAACCACTTGTAGGAATCCTTCTGAACCTCGATCAGGTTTGGCATTTCCAGAACTTCCTTCTGTCGTGCATAACTCATACGCATGCTCTTACCTGCGGTAATGGGACGTATTCTGTTCTTTTCCATCGACTATTCACCCCGTTCTTATGATTTTAAAGCACATAACATGTGGCAGAAAATCGCCAAATAAAGCCATAGTGCACACCATACCACAATAGTGCACTATCCATTTTACTACAAGTCCCTATGCCAGTCAAGGAAAAATTTGCTATGATGAGAAAAAGATATGAATAACAGAACGATCAGAATAGAAACAGGAAAAGCTGTGTGACGCATTTCATCGTCACACAGCCTCTTTGTAACTTGAAAGTGGAAAATTACTTCAAAGTAACCTTAGCGCCTTCTGCCTCAAGCTTAGCCTTGATATCATCAGCCTCTTCCTTAGAAGCGCCTTCCTTAAGCATCTTAGGAGCTGCATCAACAAGATCCTTAGCTTCCTTCAGTCCAAGACCGGTAGCTTCACGAACAACCTTGATTACCTTAACCTTGTTAGGGCCAACCTCTGTCAGCTCTACATCAAACTCAGTCTTCTCCTCGGCTGCTGCTGCGCCATCGCCAGCACCTGCTGCTGCAACAACAACACCTGCTGCTGCGGATACGCCGAACTCTTCCTCGCAAGCCTTTACGAGATCATTTAACTCTAATACTGTCAACTCTTTGATAGCGTCGATTAATTCCTGTGTGGATAACTTTGCCATTTTCATTTCCTCCATTAAATTTCTTTTTACTTGTTCAAACCTTTTGGTAATTATTCTGCTGCAGGTGCTTCCTCAGCAGGTGCTTCTTCTGCGGGTGCCTCAGCGGCTGCAGGTGCTTCGCATGCGGATGCTCCACCTTTTTCTGCCAGCTGGTTCATGACACGAGCAAAGTTTGCAATAGGAGACTGGATGCTGCCCAGTAACTTGGAGAGCAGTTCTTCTCTTGAAGGAATCTTTGCGATCTGCTCAATGCCCTTTGCATCATACACAAGGCCTTCAACCATACCGCCCTTCACTTCAAGCTTGTCAGCTTCCTTTGCGAATTTGCAAAGAATTCTTGCGGGTGCTGTTGCATCTGTTGCAGAGATCGCTACAGCGCTGGGACCTTCAAGATAAGGAGCCAGTTCCTCGCAGGATGTGCCCTTGAACGCAAAGTTCATCATGGTGTTCTTGTAAACCTTGTAAACTACGCCTGCTTCACGAAGCTGCTTACGAAGATTGGTGTCCTGCTCTACGGTAAGGCCGCGGTAGTCAACCAGAACAACTGACTGGGCATCCTTGATGTTAGCGGAAATCTCTTCCACGATGGGTTTCTTCAATTCAACTTTTGCCACTTTCTTTACCTCCTGTTAGATTTGGTGCCGAAAGAAGTATTACAATATAAAAGCCCTTTCCGAAAACGGAAGGGGCAGAATTTCTATCCTGTAAACTCTTCTCCTCGGTAGGCGATACGCTTACGCCAAACAAAAATGTCTGGCACCTACTGTCTTCGGCATGGTCATTACAACCTTATCTAAAATACCATGACAGGTATCACTTGTCAACTGTTTTATTGCAATTTTGATACAAATCCCTGATCGTCAATGGAAACGCCCTCTGAAAGACTTCTCATATAAGAAAGGATCCTGGCGCTTTCCTCCCCATAGACAAAATCCACCCTGCAGTCAGACTGCACTGCCGGAATAAACTGTATGGATTTCAGTCCATTTTGATCCAAGCAGACCTGCAGCATACAGGTATCCAGGGTTTTGGAATTAAACCAGAAGTTCCCAAGGCTGTATATGACAGGCATATCTCCATAATAAGCAAAGCCCTGCAGACAGTGGGAATGATCCCCGATCACCAGATCAGCTCCCGCCTCCTGCAGTCCGGCCGCCTGGTCAAGCTGCAGCCAGTCCGGCTCTGCTTCGTTTTCCGTTCCCCAGTGCATGTATACAATTACAAAATCACTGTTTTCCTTTGCTGTCCTGACCGTCTCATATAGCCTGTCCGGGTTCAGGCACCGGAACACTCCCGAGCATTCTGCCGTAGCACCTCTGGTATCAGGGGTGTCCAGTCGTTCAATCTGCGTTGCTGCCACCACAGCAATTTTGATATCGTTTGCAATAAAATAAACAGGTCTGGATGCCTCCTCGATATTCCGTCCTGCCCCCACATAGGGAATTCCCGCTTTCTGCAGGGTATCCAGTGTGTCCACCAGTCCCTCCTCCCCATAATCAAAAATATGGTTATTGGCAAGTACTGCCAGATCCGCACCCATTTCCTGCAAATAAGCGACTGTAGCCTTATCTGCCCGGAAGGTAAAGGCCTTTCCCTCAGTAGGTACCCCTCTTTCCGTATAAGGGAATTCATTATTGACCACCATAATGTCCATGCTGCGCATGCGTTCCATTACTGCCTTTGAAATGCCGCTTTCCAGGTTCCCGCCCGAGCCTCGAACCTTCGACATAATGGCATATTCATCATCAAACAGAATATCACCCACAAACCCAAGCGTCACCTGATCGTCCGAGCCTGTTTCCTTGGGATAAATATTGTTCTGTGCCAGATATTCTTCATCCTCTAAAACAGCGCCGTAGCGTGAGGCCGTTTCTCCCTCCGTTTCTTTCTCCGGTTTTTCCTGCTCCTCCCGGTTTTTCTGTTCCGGCACCGCTTCCCATTCAAGATAAGGAGTGGGCGTTTCTGTTTCCTGCTTTGCTTCTGCCGTGCTCACGTGCAGCACTTCTTCTTTTGCGGTGAGTTTCAGCAGTAAAATTCCTGCAATTCCCACAGCAAGAAAAACGCCAAGCGTCAGCCCGAAAACAAGCAAGGGCTTTCTATTTCTTTGTCTTTTCTTCACTTTTCTTTTCATACCTACAGAATACCACAGGAAATTCATCTTGCCAAATGTGACTTGTCGCAAAGTGGCACAGCAGTCACAAAAAAATCCCGGCAGCAAGCTGCCGGGATCCTATTTCAATCCGGTAAGATTAGAACTTCGCAACGCTGACCTTAACGCCAGGTCCCATTGTAGAAGTAAGGGTAATGCTCTTTAAGTACTGGCCCTTCAGAGCTGAAGGTCTTGCCTTAACAATAGCATCCATCAGTGCATCAAAGTTCTCCTGAAGCTTCTCCTCAGTAAAGGAAGCCTTTCCGATCGGAACGTGAATGATATTTGCCTTATCAAGTCTGTACTCGATCTTACCGGCTTTAATATCATTGACAGCCTTTGTTACATCCATGGTAACTGTTCCGGCCTTAGGGTTGGGCATTAAGCCCTTAGGTCCTAAAACCTTACCAAGACGTCCAACAACACCCATCATATCAGGGGTTGCTACAACAACGTCAAAATCAAGCCATCCGTCATTCTGGATCTTGGGAATCAGCTCGTCTCCACCAACGTAATCTGCGCCGGCTGCCTCTGCTTCATTTACCTTATCGCCCTTTGCAAATACCAGAACCTTAACAGCCTTACCAGTTCCATTAGGCAGTACAACTGCGCCACGGATCTGCTGTTCAGCATGACGTCCGTCACAGCCTGTTCTGATGTGAACCTCGATGGTCTCATCAAACTTTGCTACTGCTGTCTTTTTAACAAGAGCTACTGCATCATTCGCTTCATATGCGGTTGCACGATCTACAAGCTTTGCAGCCTCTACATATTTCTTTCCATGTTTCATTATTAATTCCTCCTATGGTTCAAGCGACACCGAACTCTGCTTCTGCAGTCTGTCGTATGCGTGTCTCCCACTCAACAAAGTTTATAGTTAATCCTCTACAGTGATACCCATGCTGCGTGCTGTTCCGGCGATCATGCTCATAGCTGCCTCTAAGCTTGCTGCATTCAGGTCAGGCATCTTCATTTCAGCGATTTCCTGAACCTTCGCCTTGGAAATGGTTGCTACCTTCGTCTTGTTCGGCACTGCAGAACCAGACTTAATATTGCATGCCTTCTTCAAAAGAACTGCTGCAGGGGGAGTTTTCGTAACAAAACTGAAGCTTCTGTCTGCATATACAGTGATAACAACAGGGATGATCACGTCACCCTTATCTGCTGTTCTTGCGTTGAACTGCTTTGTGAATTCAACGATGTTAACCCCATGCTGTCCAAGTGCAGGACCTACCGGGGGAGCTGGTGTAGCTTTACCAGCAGGGATCTGTAACTTAATGTATCCTTCTACTTTCTTTGCCATTGTGGCACCTCCTATTATAATGCAAAAACTTTTTGCATCGTGGTTTGGCACAGAATTTCTTCTGCTCCCACAGTCATATGCAAGCATATGACTTATGAATAGTTTCTATATTTATTTATGGAACATTCCATAAAATAAATATCATTTTTTGAAAGGCAAGCCCTTCTTATGACATTCTTCTCACTTCTGCGAAGCTGATCTCCACAGGAGTCTCTCTGCCGAACAGCTCAACATTGATCGTTGCCGTCTGCTTACCGAAGTCCATTCTCTGAACAACTCCGACCGTATCCTTCCAGACACCGGCCACAACTGCTATAGTATCTCCTTCTGTAAAGTCAACGGAAACATTCTCTGTCTTAATGCCAAGAGGCTTCATTTCTGCTTCTGATAACGGAACCGGCTTGCTTCCCGGTCCAACAAAGCCTGTCACACCTCTGGTGTTGCGGACTACATACCAGGTGTCATCATTCATGATCATATTGATCAGAACATATCCCGGGAACATTTTCTTCTGAACCGTCTTTTTTGCACCGTTCTTCAGTTCCACAACATCCTGCATGGGCACACGAACCTCAAGGATCTCCTCCTCAAGATGCCTGTTCTCAATCGTCTTTTCGATATTGGCTTTTACCTTATTTTCATACCCGGAATAGGTATGTACTACATACCAGTTCGCCTCTGCCATACAAATAACCAAACCTTTCTTACAGTCTGAAAACGCCTACAGGCTTGTCAGGAAATCCACACCATACTGCATCAGGAAATCCAGCACTGCAATGATCGCTCCAAGCACGATCGAAATGCATACAACTGCAATCGACTGCTTTAAAAGCGCATCCTTGTCCGGCCATGAAATTTTCTTAAATTCAGCCTTTACGCCCTTCCAGAAGCTGGGCTTTGCTGCCTTTTCATTCTTTGCGGAATCTGCCATTCTTAACTCCTTTCAGACAACTGCAAACTTATTTGGTTTCCTTGTGCATCGTATGAGTCTTGCAGAATCTACAATATTTCTTGGTCTCCATCCTGTCGGGATGAGTCTTCTTGTCTTTCGTAGTATTGTAGTTACGCTGTTGACATTGTGTACAAGCCAGTGTAATCTTTGTACGCATGATTAATTCCTCCAATCTTTTACCGGATTTTGAGCATAAAAAAAAGAGCTAAATTTCATCTCGTTTGATAACTATACCATATTGCTTTCTTTCCGTCAACTGGATTTTAGATATTTTTCCCCGATTTTCCTTGTTTTCTCCTGTTATTTTCGCTCTTTTTTTCTCCCAAAAAGTATTGTCAGGCTTATGCCCCCGTGCTATGATTAAAATAAATCAAAGTATAATGCCCTGATGCAGTAATTACTTCCTATGGAAAGCCTTTAGCAAACCTGATTTGCTGACGATATAATACTATATAAGGAAGTTTTCCGTCAAATGGTGTTGACGGCATGCAGAATTCACGGAAGAAAGGAGGGGCTGTCTATGGCATACAGTGCCGCACTGGGTGCAGTGTACAATCATTATCTGACCACCTATGCAGGAAAAGGCTCCGTAAGCCGCTATGATACACACAAAAAAAGCGAGCTGCGAAGCATCTATAATTCCATTGTTAAATTAAATAAAGACGCCCCCTTATATATCCTGGATTCCAGCAATGAATCCCGGGCTTTTGCCGTGGGATTAAAAGAAAACGCAAGACAGCTCCACAATACCATTGCTTCTCTTGGAGGACTGGAGGACGAAAAGCTTTTCAGCAAAAAAACAGCTTATTCCAGTAACGAGGATATGGTCAGCGCTTCTTTTATTGGCGAGGTTTCAGATGACGGCGAGGCGCCTTCCTTTGATATTGAGGTCACCTCTCTTGCTTCCGGCCAGGTAAATCTGGGCACCTTCCTTCCAGAAGATGCTGAAGTTTCCCTTGCTCCGGGCGCCTATTCCTTTGATCTTACCATTAACGATCTGAGTTATGAATTTCAATATAACATCCGGGAAGGCGAGACCAACAGGCAGCTTCAGGAACGTCTGGTCAGGCTGGTCAACAATGCGGACATCGGCGTCGGCGCTGAGCTTTTGGAGGATGGAAAAGGAAACGCCTCCCTGCGTCTCTCTTCCAAATCAACCGGCTTGAAGGATGGCCAGGATACTATTTTCCAGGTTTCTGACGATCAAACCTCCAAGCAGACCGGCACTGTTGATTACCTGGGAATCGCTTTTTTATCCAAGCTTCCCTGTAATGCCAGCTTTTTATTAAATGGAGAACAACGGACTGCATCCTCCAATCACTTTACTGTAGATAAGCAATTTGAACTAACTCTAAACGGTATTGCAGATGCTCCGGGGCAAAAGGCGCAGATCGGCCTTAAAACAGATCTGGATTCCCTCACTGAAAATGTAGGAAATCTGGTAAGCGGTTACAATTCCTTTTTGAGAGCGGCGGCAGAATATCTGGATGTCCATCCCAAAAGCAGTAAGCTTCTCAGTGAAATGGAAGGAATGGCCAGCCGCCACAAAACAGATCTGGAAGATCTGGGCTTTTCATTTGAAAGCGGCGGTCAGCTTTCCTTAAATGCAGATCGTTTCCGCAATACAGTTTTAAATGATGAAAATTCCGGTGAGCTTTATTCCATCCGAGATTTTACAAATTCTATTCTCCGAAAGGTAGATGAAATTTCTCTGAACCCTATGGAGTATATTGATAAGACCCTGGTTGCATACAAAAATCCGGGACACAACTTTGTTTCCCCTTATGTTACCAGCAACTACAGCGGTATGCTTTTTAACAGCTATTGTTAATTATTTTTTGACACAGAAAGCGCCTCAGGTAAAACCCGAGGCGCCTTTTTTATTTATGGCTCTCTTCTTCTGCAAGCTGCAGCGCAGCCGCAATGACCTTATCCATATCATAATATTTATACTGTCCCAGCCTGCCGCCGAACAGTACATTTTTTTCTTTTGCTGCAAGCTTTTGATACTGTTCAAAAAGTGCAGTGTTTTTCTGGTCATTGACCGGATAATACGGCTCTTTTCCAGGGGTCCAGGTCATAGGATACTCCCTGGTGATCACAGTTCCGTGACCGATCCCAAATTCAAAGTGCTTGTGCTCAATGATCCTGGTATAGGGGATTTCCTTTTCTGTGTAATTGATTACCGCATTTCCCTGGAAATTCTCCACATCCGGCAGATCCTCCTTTTCAAAATAAAGGGAGCGATATTCCAGATTTCCGAGACAGTGATCAAAATACTCATCGATCATTCCGGTGTATACCACCTTATCATAAGTGATCCCCTGTCCCTGCCTGCTTTTGAACTCCTTGTAATCTGTTTTGAGCATTACCTCAGCGCCCTCAAGCATTCTGCTGACGATAGCTGTATAGCCGCCGATAGGAATTCCCTGATACCTGTCAGTAAAGTAATTATTGTCATAGGTAAAGCGCAGAGGCACCCGCTTGATAATAAATGCAGGAAGCTCCTTGCAGTCTCTTCCCCATTGCTTTTCGGTATAGCCCTTGATCAGCTTCTCATATACATCTGTGCCCACCAGGGATAATGCCTGTTCCTCCAAGTTGGCCGGCTCCTTGATCCCAAGCTGCTCGATCTGCTGTGTGATCCTTGTTTTTGCTTCCGCCGGTGTTTTAATGTTCCAGAGTCTGCTGAACGTATTCATATTAAACGGAAGATTATAGATTTCATCCCCGTAAATGGCCATAGGAGAATTCACAAAGTGGTTAAATTCGGCAAACTGACCTATATACTCCCAGATCTTCTGATCAGAGGTATGGAAAATATGTGCGCCGTACTCATGTACATGAATACCGCGCACCATACTGGTATAAATATTGCCTGCAATATGCTCCCTACGGTCAATCACCAGAACAGTTTTTCCCTGCTTCTTCATCTCATAGGTGAAAACTGCTCCAAATAATCCTGCTCCTACCACCAGATAGTCATAATGCTTTTCCATAGTTCTTACTGCTCCCTGTACTTCTCAAGCTGAACGTAATCCTCCATCAGTTCGAGAATTTTCTTGCGTCCCTTCTTGTTCAGGCGAACATAGTCCTGCATCACCTTGTTCTCCAGGATCCTCTCACCCAGGTCATCTCCCTTTTCAAGTGGCGAGAAATCCACAGGATTCAGGCTGAGCTTGTCGCACATACGGATTACCGTTCCGTATGCCATGCCTTCGATTCCTCTGTCTAAGGCAGTTACAAGGGTGCTGTACGGAATGCCCATTTCAATGGCAAACTGTCTGACGCTCTTATACTGCTTCAGAATCTCCTGCTTTAATATTTCTGCTTTAGTCATACAAAAGACCTCCCATAGCTGTTAGTTGATTAAAATACCTCAATTGCATCCATATATGCATAGTATAACACAGGCTTTTTTTTCCGTCACTCAAAAAAGCATAAACTTTCTCTTAACATGTACTAAAGTACCACCCATGATTGTGTTCCCAAATAATCCATGTTATACTCTATAAGGCAGTGCTAAAAAGGGAAAAAGGAGATAACGCAATGAACATACTTATGCTGGAATGGAAAAGTTTTGGGAATGAAGATATGATTTCCGCTTTCCGCGAAATGGGGCACCAGGTCACATCTATCCCTTTTTCCAATAAAGAACTGCACCATAACGAAGAAGAGGAAAACAGGCTCATCTCAGAGATCCGTTCCTGTTCTCCCGACTTTGTATTTTCCTTTAATTATTTTCCGATCGTATCTCTTGCCTGCAAGGCTGCGGATATGCGATATGTGTCCTGGGTTTACGACAGTCCTTATGTTTTGCTGTATTCCTATACCATTATCAACCCCTGCAATTATGTTTTTGTATTTGATAAAGAGCTTTATGTGGAATTTCATCGGGCGGGCATTTCTACCGTTCATTATCTTCCCCTGGCTGCTAATACCAAACGCCTGACCGCAATGGATCATGCCCCTGCTCTTGCTGATTTTCAAAAGAGTAAATGGAAAAATCAGGCCGAAATTGCCTTCGTGGGATCCCTATACACAGAAAAGCACCAGTTTTACCAACGCCTTACCGGGATTTCTTCTTATACCCGCGGCTACCTGGAAGGAATCATGGCTGCTCAAAAGCAGGTTTACGGATATAACTTTATCCAGGAGCTTCTTTCTCCCTCCATTATCGAGGATCTGCAGCGCTCCCTTCCCATGCAGCCGGATCCAACCAGTGTGGAAAGTGTGGAGTATCTTTATGCCCAATATGTGATCAACAGACAGATCACCTCTACAGAACGAACAGAACTGTTAACCGCCATTGGCAGCCGCTATTCTTACGACCTGTACACTCCTGACGCCAGTCTGAAGCTCCCCGGATGTATCAACCACGGTCCCGTGGATTACTATGACATGGCTCCCTATGTTTTTAAACAGGCTAAGATTAATCTTAATATCACACTGCGCAGCATTAAAAGCGGCATTCCCCTCCGCGCCTTCGATATCCTTGGCGCCGGCGGCTTTTTACTGACCAACTACCAGTCAGATTTTTCAGATTGTTATGTTGCGGATCAGGATTATGTATGCTTTGAAAGCAAGGAGGATCTTCTTCAAAAGCTTTCTTATTACCTGACTCACGAGGAAGAAAGAAAAGCCATTGCCCAAAACGGACTGCATACTACAGCCACTCAACATACCTATGAACACAGGATCCAGGAAATCCTCAGTTATTTTTAAATTAAAAAATCGATGTATTCCTCTTATCCAGAGGTTTCCATCGATTTTGTTTGTTAATCCATTTTTCCAAAGTCATCAAATTCAGGGGTATCAAAGAATTCCTTCAGCGTAATGCCAAGTCCATCGCACAGCTTTGAAAGAGTGATCACTCCCGGATTTACCGTGGTCTTATCCACAATGTGCATTAGTGTTGTCATCGGAACCGCAGATGCATAAGACAATGCATAATATGACATTCGCTTTTCCTTACATAAATTATTAATTCTTTCTACTACTGTGTCCTGTGCCTTCATCCTTCGTCCTCCCATATACGGTATTATATCTTATCCGGCAATCCCATCGTTACCATATATGGAAGTATATCCTATTTCCGGGCATTTTGCGAGGAAATAAACAGGATTTCTCCTTACCAGTACAGCTTCATGTCCCTTTGCACCTCTGCATCACCCAATGAAAACTTTTCTTTTACCTTCGATGCGGTGTCCTCAAAGCTTAATCCCAGCTCGTGGCAGGTGGATACTAAAACCTGTATTCCTTGCTGTATACCCTTTTCTATCCCTGTTCTCTCTGCCTTATCCAGCGCTTCACACATTCTCTTTCCTCCTCCCGTTTCCATAAAAGGAACATATTCCAGATACCTTCGATCTCCCGATAGCGCAAACAGCATTCTGGTCACCTCACCAGGATTTTTAAGCTCCTGTTCCTTCCACAGACTGCCCTCCGGGTTTGCCAGATATTCCAGTACTACACGGGCATCTCCCCGAAACCGTTCTCTGACTTCCTTTGGCAGAAAACGCATATCAAATACATGGATCCTGTTCCTGTCCAGATACTCCTGTGCTTTCTCCGGAAGAGAAAAGCCTATCAGTTCCCGGATCGTTGTTGCCGCTTTCCATGGTCTCTTTCCCCAGTTCAGCACAATACTGATCACCGGATAAATTTCACGCTTTGCCTTACGCTCATTATATTGTGCTCTGTAAGCTGCACCGTCATAGCCCGCACAGCGCAGAGGCATCCACTTATCCTGCCTGCTTTGATTTTCCATGTTATAAAGAGCCTTCACCCTGCCGCCATACATCTCATACATGCTGCAGTCCCTAAGCTGCTGCAATTCTTCATTCTTAAATGCACATATACTTTCTGTCG
>Ga0129315_1000542_pt1 | contig 28281 bp, 27 predicted proteins | sample Cm827metagenome_FD_94432 | JGI IMG/M metagenome (GOLD analysis project Ga0129315, IMG submission 94432) | Eastern black-and-white colobus group fecal microbial communities from Wisconsin, USA - Cm827 metagenome | ecosystem: Host-associated > Mammals > Digestive system > Large intestine > Fecal... | reverse complement strand
TACGGATGGGAACACATCTCTCCAGAATACGGTCATAAATTCGTTTGTGTGCGATATCAGCGGCGTTATTCAGCTCTGATAAAGTGAGATTGGTCGTTATGATCAGGGGCTTTTTACTGCGGTAACGACTGTCAATCACATTGAAAACTTGTTCCAGTGCAAAGTCAGAGTTCCGTTCAATTCCGAGATCATCAATAATCAGAAGACTGTAGTGGTTTAAGCTGTTGATGAACTGGTTCCTGTCTTCAAAATGCATTCCGGTAAGTGTATTTAGAATCCGGGAAAAGTTGGTCATCAGTACAGGGACGCCTTTTTCCAGAAGGGTATTGGCAATGCAGCCTGCAAAGAAAGATTTTCCGGTACCGACATCGCCCCAGATGAGAAGTCCGGAAGCATTTGCTTTCATTTCTTCCCAGTTGTCTACATAATTGTGTGCCAGTTTCATTTCCGGATTGATGCCATTATCTCTGGAAAAAGTGTAGTCATAGAGTGCTTTGTCCTGCAGACCACTGGTTTTGAGATGCTCTATTTCCATTTGTTTTTCATGGAGCTTTCTTTGGACTTCCTCCTGTTCAAAGATTTCCTGCTGGCACTTACAGCGGATGGAAGGAATAAGAATCTTTCCCTGTAATTCATGTCTGCATTGCCTTGGCATATTGCATTTGGAACAGTAGATCAGGTGGTCTGTTTCGTTAAAATATTCATCAGGCTGAAGCTCTCTGTTTGGTGTTATAACGGTTGCTTTTTCTGTAAATCTTGTCATAGTGTTTCGTATTCCTCACTTTCGTAATTTCTTTGCCGGGAAGCAGGATGATCCTGTCTTGCCCAACTGATGATGGTAGCTGCATGGTTCTGATATTGCTTTCCGGTAGAAGCCATATAACCGGATAAGCGTTCAATATAATCCTTCCAGTCAGGGATTGTCTGCCGGATATCTTTAAGCTCTTTTTCTGACAGAAAAACATTTTGAAATTTTCCATAGGGTGAGAGTGGCTCCTTACTCCCTCTTATTGCTAAATTGTTCTTTTTTATCTCTTTCTTATTACCAGACAGTTTTCTGTCTGTATCAGGGAAAGAATCCTGTCTGTCAATAGGACAGTTTTCTGTCTGTCTTAGGGAAAGAAATCTGTCTGTATAGTGGATGGTTTCTTTTGGGAGTTTTACATAAATCCGATTGGGTTGTCCGGGTCCCTGCCGTTTTCGGAAGATAAGCTCCTGTTTTTCCAGTACTGCCAGAGCAGTTTTAACTGTCATCTGGCTCTTATGGAGAACTTCTGCCAGTGCTTCAATCGTAAAGTAGATGAACACATGACCATCTGTATCTGACCAACCCTCATTTTTCTGGGAAAGTCTTGCCCGGTCGAGCAGGATAATATAAAGCATTTTGGCAGTTTCGTTTATTTCCATCTCCAGAAGAAAACGGGGAAACATCATATAAGATAGCAGGTTGGTGTCTGCTGTCAGAAAGTCCGTCATGTGTTCACCTCCAATCAAAAGGTTTTATTCTCCAAGAAAATCCCAGTCTACATCATTATCTGGCTGTACATTTTCAGGTGGTGGAGAGGACGCCCTGATTTGGGGCTCCCTTTGTGCCATGCCTGCGGTCAGTCCGGAAAGAAAAAGCGGCAATGACTGTTTCAGGCTGTGTTCCACTGCATCTACAATCTGTTTCACAAAAAGTTCTTCCCGTTCTCTTGTTTCCAGATAGGGATCAGCCTGTGTGCGGTAGTAGCGGTCAAAATAATCTACCAGTGCAAGAGAAATTACCTGACTGTAAGATTTGAAATTCTGTCTGTCCATTGTCTGTAAATATTCCCAGGCTCTCCGCTGCTGATCTTTGTCCAGGTTAAAACGCAGGTTCGTGTTGCGGATGTTGTTCTGCATGGTTTATCCCCTCCTTTTCAGGCTCATATAAGCCAGGGATTCGTAGCCTTTGGCAGTAGCACAGATGTCATCAATGATGGTGACTCGTGATTTGTCATACGTTCCGAAATTACGGATCAGGCATCCACCACCGCCAACCACATACAGGCGCATCAAGTCAGGATTGTATTCATATTTGCGGAGTGTGGCAAAAAGTTCTTCCACATACTGTCTGGCAATAGAAGTAATACAATCCAGATATTGGGCTGAGATGTCGGCTGTTCCAAACCGCAGAATCTGTTCCACTGTTGATTCCTCAATCTTCATGCCGAATTTGTCCAGAACAGCGTTCTTTGCAGCAATCATGCACTGGTTTACACCAAGTTTTTCTGTCCAACACCGGCTTTCCTGTGCTTTCTTATTGTTGATATACAGAATGTTCATGGTTCCGTTTCCGATATCTGCAAGGAGATTGGTTCCTTTGAAATCTCCAAGCTGGTTTACAATAGCCGGATATCCCTGTGGGTAAAGGCTGCATCCCACAAAGCGGAGATGATACTCTTTGCTGTTAAAACAGTAATGGACTTCTGGATTCTGGAGCAGATAGGAGCGGAAATTTTCCCTCTGGTTTCTGATCCATGTGAGAGGAAGTCCGGCAGCCAGATGAACATCTGCTTCACGGATGGAAAAGACATTCAGTTCCCTTGCAATAGCCATTAGCGTCAGAAGATAATATTCTTCGTCTATAGCTTTATCCGGGATAAATTCTTTGTGTCCCTCGCCAATCCGGTAGTAAATGCCGTTATATTCCAGAATATTTCCAGTAAAAATTGGTTCTGTTTCATAGGCTTTGATTCCTGTCGGTGTGACGGTGTTTGCTGTTTTCATATTGCCGTAGCCATGATCTACAGCAATGATTTTGGTGTTTCTGAGTTCTCGCATAAAAAATACCTCCATTTTCGTATTGATTGATTCAGCAGGTTGTACCGGTGTGGTACTGCTTTGCTGTGAGATAAGCATACGAAAATCGGAGGAAAAAGGCATTGAGGGGAAATTGAGCTGGAATTGAGTGAATGTTTGGAAAGTTGTAAAATTGAATTTCCATTTTGGCAAAGAATTACCACAGTAATTATGAGGAGATAACGTGAATGAAAAATATAGTGATTGGGTATCCGGCAAATTTTTATTATAAAACATTACTTTACAAGAAGAATAAAAAAGCATATAATTCTTTTATAAAATATTTAATAAAAGAGGATAAGAAAACGGAAAATAAAGATAAAAGAAATATAACAAGAAAAAAAATAATTAATTATGTGCTGAACAATCATGTCACATCCAAGGCAGAAATCGCAAAAGAGTTAAACTTGAGTATGCCGACTGTATTAGCAAATGTGAATGACTTGTTAGAAAAAATGGTGTTGGAAGAAACTGGGGAATATGCTTCGACCGGTGGACGGAAGGCAAAAAGTATAGGGATTAATAAGTCGTACTGTCATGCAATGGGAATTTTGATTACAGCGAATCATATAGAAATGGTATTAGTAAATCTTGGAGATGAGATTATAAAAAAGGATCGCATCCGTTTAAAATTTACGGCAGAATTATCCTATTGTACAGAGGTGGCACAAGAGGTCAAAACTTTTCTTGAAGGCGAATTAGCGAAGGATACGCTACTTGGGATTGGAGTGGCGATTCCAGGAATCATTGATCAGAAAGAACGGATCGTTTTAAAATCTCATGCTTTAGGCATAGAGAATTATAGTCTGCGCTTTTTAGAGCAGGCTCTGGAAATTCCAGTATATTTTGAAAATGATGCTAATGCTGCAATGCTTGCAGAAAAAAAGCAAAAGTATCCAAATGCGATATATCTGTCTTTGAACCATACCTTAGGAGGCGCATTCTGCATAGATGGAAAGCTGTTTCGAGGACAGAACCAGAAAGCAGGGGAGTTTGGTCACATGATACTCGTTCCCGGTGGAAGAAAGTGTTATTGTGGTAAATCAGGATGTGCGGATGCATATTGTGCTGCAAGTGTACTGACACAAGATAACAGGCAGTCACTGGATGCATTTATGGAAAAAATTGAAAGTGGTGATGAAAAAATTTTGCAGACATGGAATGAGTATCTGGATCATCTTGCTGTTTTGATATCAAATCTGCGGATGGCATATGATATGGATATCATACTAGGAGGTGATGTGGGAGGGGTATTGTCAGATTATATGATACCACTGGGAGAAAAAGTGATGGCATATAATGGCTTTGAGCATGATGTTTCATACTTGAAAAATTGTTCGTATAAGAAAGAAGCGTCGGCTGTTGGAGCCGCGAAATATTTTTTTACAAAACATATGGTAGAATTGTAAATTTTTTGAACGCAGATAAGCAGTCCACCGCATCTGATGCGTAGGGCATTAAGCGTAGGGCAAGGGGATGTTTAGTCTGTTGGAGTTAAAAACTCCCACTGACAGGTTGCAAAGCGAATGCAGATGTCCGCTTTATATGTGTGAAAAACGAGAAGTTGTGTAAAATTAGAAAAAGATATTATAGTAAAAAACGGAAAGAAAAGGATAATCAAAGTTCTTGAGGGTTTGCCAAACTTGTTGAGGGGCTTTCGTGAGGGTTTCACTATAAAAACAAGCATAGTTGTTGAGGGTTCTTCGTGAGGGTCTTTTATGAGGGGCAAACTTGAGGGGCGAAGATGAGGGTCTGGCGGAAGCCAGACCCCTTTAATGTAAGAACGTTATTATTCGACTGGATATGGGATACCATGATCGTCAAGTAATGCCTGTAGTAATTGTATGTATTCATTTTTTTGTTCAATTTCAATCCAGTTTGCCTGGCATAAAGAGCCGGCTTCTTCTAGCTCATATCTTGTGAGTTCATAATCAGTCCAGTTGAGGCATTTATGATTTTTACTGAATGCGCAATAGTTTTCCATGAAATTTTCCTCCTAAAATTCGTCGTTTTCAAGATAAGATACAGGGTTATAATCAGAAACACCGTTTAAGACAGGCAGAGCCCTTGTTGCATAAAGAAATCTGTTCCTAAAGTGCTCAAAATTGCGGAAACCACGCCCTAAGCGTTTTAAATCTTTGACTTTTCTGTTTAATGATTCAATGGGACCATTTGATAAACGGGTGTCATATATTTTTCCGTTTCCGATTTTTTCTACCATGATAAAAGAATTAATGATAGGATCCTGGTATTTTTCCAAAAGAGCAGCAAATTCCCGAAAGATTTCATGATCGGATTTCATGTAGACCTGGATTAATTCTGTGAGTTCTTTGCGGGCAGAAACAGGGTTTCCAGCATTTCGGGCGTTGAATTGGATATAGAGCTCCTTAAGATCACGATAGTCCTTTAGATTTGGAGAAATGCGAAACAGCCAGCTTTCATAATCATATGTATTCATCAGTACATGAAAATGAGGATCCATACGAAGATCAGAATGATAGAGAATATTTGATTGATTTGACAGGATCAGCCAGCGGTATTTTTGCAGAATGTACACTTCATCAGAAACAGGAAATGACACTGTTTTTTGCTGTTGCCTGGAGAGTTTTTCTTGGAGTTCTCTATCTCGTTGGCGGTACTTTTTAAGAAGCTGCCGGATGTAATTGTCAACTTTTCGGATGATCCATTGAATGACGTGGAAAGAGTCTACAACAGGGACTGCGTTGGGAAAATACTTATCCACGTACGTAATATATTGGTTGTACATGTCGGAAATAAGATATTTTACAGCAGCCCGCTCTTCCATTGGAAGGGCGGCAAAGTAGGGTTCTGTGACATTCGTACGTCGACTGCGGAGCAGATCAATTGGATCTCCTGTATGAAAGTCCTGGATTACCAGAGCATACTTACAGTCATTATCCATATCCAGAAACACTTCATCGACAGAAATGGCATCGGTAAGAGGGAGCCGGTCAAGCTTTACATATCTGTCAAATACATCATGTGCATAAGTATCTGAGACATGGAATCTTTTGGAGATAGAAACAGAAGATTCAGCCAGGTTTTGATAAGCGCTGACGATGAGCATATCTGTTGCATTGGTGGTACGTCGGTTCCTGTTGACGAATTTAAAAGTTTCGCTGGTGTCATAGCGACAATCCGGATTGGTACAACGCCAGCGTCGTTGCTTCAGAATAAGAATAAGCTTGTAGTTATCCTGAAGAATTGGATGATTGATTTTTCTTTGCTTGATTCCACGAGAGTGCATTTTATATCCACAGGAAGGACAGTAATGAGCGACTGGTTTGGATTCAAGAAAGAGAGTTTTGGTTTGCCCTTGGATCTGAATATCCGTAATTGTTATATCAGTATCTTCAAGGTCAAGTAAATCTGTGATACTATTCATGTATCCTCCTTTCATTTGGTAGTTTCCGCAAAAACATCATATGAAAAGAAGGATAAAAGGACAAGAGATCCTTATGAAAAAAGGATTGGTCAGCCAAGAAACTGATCAATCCTTTTCCATTACAGGCAGAAACCCTCATGAAGAACCCTCAAACCAGCCCCTCATGAACGCCCCTCACGACAAACCCTCAAGTTTGCCACTCACGAAGAGAGACCCTCAACAAGTTTGATTACCCAAAGAAAACAGTAACTACGGTTTCCTTTCCGTTTTTGCGTGTTGATTGTGAAAAATACACAAAAAATGTATTTTGAAATTATGAAATATATAAAATTATGAAAAAACATATTGACAAATCGTGTCTACAGGGTAATAATGTAATTACTTTAATAAAACATTTTATAAAACATAAGATAAAACAATATAAAAAAGGAGGAAACAATTATGTTACAGCAGGTAATGACAAATCCAGGAGAAATTATTTTCAGAGAGGTTCCGGTTCCGGAGGTGAAGGAAAACCAGGTGTTGGTAAAGATTATGAATATTGGTGTCTGTGGATCAGATATTCATGTTTATCATGGAAAACATCCGTTTACAAAATATCCGGTAACACAGGGACATGAGGTTTCAGGTGAGATTACAGAACTTGGAAAAAATGTCACAGAGTTTCATGTTGGACAGAAGGTGACGATAGAGCCGCAGGTATATTGTGGACACTGCTATCCATGCCGTCATGGAAAGTATAATCTTTGTGAGGAATTAAAAGTAATGGGATTTCAGACGACAGGAACAGCATCTGAGTATTTTGCAGTGGATGCATCGAAAGTAACACCGATTCCAGAAGATATGTCCTATGAAGAAGGAGCTATGATCGAACCTCTTGCGGTGGCAGTTCATGGTGTAAAACAGATGGGCGATGTGGCTGGCATGAATATTGCAGTCCTTGGCGCAGGACCGATCGGAAATCTCGTGGCACAGGCAGCAAAAGGAATGGGGGCAGCGAAAGTGATGATCACAGATATCAGTGATCTTAGACTGGCAAAGGCAAAAGAATGTGGAATTGATGTGTGTGTGAATACCAAAAATAAAGACTTCGGTGAGGCAATGATCGAAGCATTTGGACCGGATAAGGCGGATGTAATCTACGACTGTGCTGGAAACAATATCACAATGGGACAGGCAATTAAATATGCAAGAAAAGGAAGCACGATCGTACTGGTGGCTGTTTTTGCAGGAATGGCAGAAGTAGATCTTGCAGTGGCAAATGACCACGAACTTGACATTAAGAGTACGATGATGTACCGCCATGATGATTATATAGATGGAATCAGACTGGTAAATGAGGGCAAAGTTCATTTGAAACCGCTTATCTCAAAGACATTTGCTTTTAAAGATTATCTGAAGGCATACCAGTATATTGATGATAACCGTGAGACAACGATGAAAGTAATTATCAATGTCAGTGAAAAGTAAGGAGCGTATATGGAAAATAAATATGGAATTGTCGGAGTTGCCCATGTCGGGCTTCCGACAAACGATTTACAGAAAACAGTTGAGTTTTATAAGAGTCTTGGATTTGAAGAAATTATGCAGACATATAATGAAAAAGCAGGGGAAAAAGTGGCATTTTTACAGATAAAAAATTACTGTATAGAGACTTTTGAAAATGGGCAGGCGGCAATGTCAGACGGTGCATACCAGCATGTTGCACTTGATGTGGAAGACATTGAAAGTATGTATCAGAAAATCTGCAATGAAAAATACACGGTTATTACAGACGGAATCGAAGAACTGCCATTTTGGGAAAATGGTGTGAGGTTTTTTATGATTAAAGGACCAAATGAGGAAAGAATAGAGTTCTGTCAGAAACTCTGATAAAAACAGGAGGGACATATGGGAAGCGAAAACAAAAATGGAAAAGTACCGCTGATCAGTAAGATTGCATATGGGTTTGGTGATGTTGGATGTAATTTCAGCTGGATGTTCGTCAGTAATTTTCTGATGATATTTTATACAGACGTGTTTGGAATCAGTATGGCGGCGGTGTCAGCACTTATGCTTTTTTCAAGATTCTGGGATGCAATCAATGATCCAATCGTCGGGGGACTTACGGATAAAACAAAATCGAGATGGGGACGGTACCGTCCATGGTTGTTAGTAGCGGCACCAATTACAGCGCTTCTTCTTGTCATGACATTCTGGGCAAGACCTGATTGGCCGCAGAATGGAAAGATCATTTATATGGTAATTACCTACTGTCTGCTGGTTCTGGGGTATACCTGTGTGAATATTCCATATGGAACCTTGTGTGGTGCTATGACACAGGATATTGATGAACGTGCAAAAATAAATACATCCCGTTCAGTTGCAGCGATGATTGCAATTGGTGTGTTAAATATTATCACAGTTCCACTGATCAGCAAATTTGGCAGTCACAGTGCAAAGACAGGATATCTGACGGTTGCGGTCATATATGGATGTATTTTTACAGCCTGTCATTTCTTCTGCTTTGCGAAGACGAAAGAGGCAGTGATCACTCCGGAAAAAGAAAAAATTTCTGTAAAGGTTCAGTTGAAAGCAGTCATGCAGAATAGACCATATCTTCTTGCATTGGTAGGACAGATATTATTTGGATTTACATTATATGGTAGAAACGCAGATATTCTGTATTATTTTACATATGTGGAAGGGAATGCCTCCTACTACACAACTTATTCGATGTGCATCATTATTCCTTCTATCATCGGGGCAGCCTGTTTTCAACCAGTATTCCGCAAGTTGAATAACAAAGGAAGAACAGCATCTGTCTTTGCTTTATTTACAGGAATTTCAATGTTGTCTATGTTTTTCTTCAATGCCAAAGAATCACCAGCTATTTTTTATGCATTATCTGGTCTCACACAGTTTTTTTTCTCTGGATTTAATACCGCAATCTATGCAATTATTCCAGACTGTGTGGAATATGGGGAGTGGAAAACCGGACTTAGAAATGATGGTTTTCAGTATGCATTTATTTCACTTGGAAATAAAATCGGAATGGCAGTTGGAACAGCACTTTTAGCAGGATTACTTGGAAAATATGGTTATATTGCAAATCAGACACAAAATGCAACTGTACTTTCAATTATGAAACATGCATTTACAACGATTCCAGGTGCACTTTGGATTGTGACTGCGGTTGTATTATTTTTCTACCGGTTAAATAAAAAACGTTATAACGAGATTGTGGAGGAACTGAAAAATGGAAGAAAAAGTTGATATCGTGGCATTGGGAGAATTGCTGATTGATTTTACGGAAGCAGGACACAGTCAGGATGGGAGAAAATTGTTCGAACAGAATCCCGGCGGTGCTCCGGCAAATCTTCTAACCGTTGCAAGCCACTTTGGGTATCACACATCTTTTATTGGAAAAGTTGGAAACGATATGCATGGTAAATTTTTAAAGAAGACATTGCAAAAGGAAGGAATCAATACAGATGCTATTGTTGAAGACCCAGGTTATTTTACAACGCTGGCATTTGTGGAAATCGGTGAAAATGGAGAAAGAAATTTTTCTTTTGCAAGAAAACCAGGTGCAGATACACAGTTAAAAAAAGAAGAACTGGATCAGACGTTAATTTCTGGATGTAGAATTTTTCATTTTGGATCATTATCGCTGACAGACGAACCGGCAGAAAGCGCAACGATCGAAGCGGTAAAAATGGCAAAAGCAGCGGGTGTACTTATTTCCTACGACCCAAATTACCGTCCATCCCTGTGGAAAAGTAAAGAGCGTGCAGTGAAAAAAATGAAATCTGTTGTAGAACTGGTAGATGTCATGAAGGTATCGGATGAAGAGAGTATTCTCCTGACAGGGGCAAAAAGTTATGAGCAGGCTGCAGAAGAAATTCTTGCTATGGGACCGAAGCTGGTTGCCGTTACATTGGGAGAACAGGGTGTTCTTATGGCGGCAAAAAACAGAAAAGAAATCATAAAAGCGTTTCAGACCAATGCAGTCGATACGACCGGAGCAGGTGATTCCTTCTGGGGAGGCGTATTATGCAGTATTCTTTCTATAAATAAGCCTGTAGAAAAGATGGAATGGGAAGAAATCAGAAAGTGTGCTGTTTTGGGAAATGCAGTTGCCGGATTGTGTGTGCAAAAGAGAGGTGGAATCCCTGCGATTCCGACGAAAGAGGCAGTGTTTGAATTTATGCAGAAATAATGAATGTATATGAACAAACTCGGGGGCTGTAAAAACTCTCCTATTTTTAACAAGGATATAAGCGGGACAACTTTCAATATTGCTTCTGCCTGTATTTTTATGTAAATTACGAATAAGCTTTATTCCCTAGGTTCTTCTCTCCACGTACATAATGCCGTAAGCATAGGTATCAGAGATTTCCACTTTTCAGTAAGACTATGGTCATTTTTGTCATCATCCTTGTAATCAAGAAGATCTCCATCGTACTGGTATAAACAACAATGCTGTTGCGTTTGGAAGTGTATTCTGCAAATATCGTTCCCATCGTATAGACGCTCCTTATCATTCAATTGACCATTAGTTAAAAAATCAGTAGCATGGAGCGTTAATGATTATTAGGATGAAAATACTTTCTACCAAAAGTGATAGCAAAGCAACGGCGGGCAATTTGTCCGCCGTAAAATTATGGGCTTTAGCCTGTTGAGTGAGATGGAGTTTTTCGTTGTTCCGAAAAATGGAATTTCACTCAACATTTAACCACCCGCTATGCGGGTGCGCGTCGATTGTTATACAAAAAATTACCTTTCCGTTTACAATAAAGTTGTTTAGGCTATATTGCAGAAAGGAAAGGTAATTATGGCGAAGAAAGAAAATTCACTCGCACATACGAAATGGATGTGCAAATATCATATCGTCTTCACACCAAAGTATAGACGAAAAGTAATTTACAATCAATACAAAGAGGATATAAGAGATATTATAAAACAACTGTGCAGTTATAAAGGTGTTGAAATTATTGAAGGGCATCTAATGCCAGATCATATCCATATGTTAGTAAGTATTCCGCCAAAGATAAGCGTATCATCATTCATGGGATACTTAAAAGGAAAAAGTGCGCTTATGATATTCGATAAACACGCAAATTTAAAATATAAATTTGGAAATCGCCATTTCTGGGCAGAAGGATATTATGTTAGTACAGTCGGATTAAATGAGGCAACAATAAAAAAATATATCCAAGACCAAGAAAAGCATGATATTGCAATGGATAAGTTAAGTGTAAAAGAATATGAAGACCCTTTTAAGGGTTAATGCCAAGTAGTAACAATACCCCTTAAGGGGAAGCGACGAGTCAAGAGCAATATGGCTTGAACGGAGCTGTGGGAAGGCTGTGTAAACAGAATTCCCATAGTCTAAAGAGAAAGCCAGCGCCTTGAGACGTTGGCCTAGTAACAAGGGCTTATAGCCCTAGAGCAAACCACCCGTTGGACGGGTGGTCCTGATTATAGCTGTTTTGTTAAAAAGGTTGATATCTGCTGTCCAAGAAAGAAACCAACTTGTGGATATAATTCTTGAATTTTCTGATATTTTGCCTCAATCATTTCCGGATCATCAGCCCAGATTTTTTCATAAATTTTGAAAGCTCTTTTAAAATGTATTTTAGCCTGTGGAAGATCAGCGGTCATCAGGTAGATGGTTCCGAGGGTTTCCTGTACTGTAGCGTAATCAAGACAGCAGTCAGAGTTATATTCCTTTATGCCTTTTGATACTTTTTGCAGGACGGATATTCCTTTTTCTGGTGCTTGCTGTTCTGCCAGAAACATGGCATAGTTGGTGATCTGAGGAACACTGTCATTGGTATAAAGTAAATTGTATTGTTCAAGCAGAAAAAGACCTTTTTCCATATGTTCCATTGCAAGATCGGGATAACCATTCATGCGGTAAAGACCTCCGAGGTTTGATTGGAGATTGGAAGCAAGATGAGCATTAGTTTCTGTGATTTCTTTAATCAGGGCAAGGGCATCCTTTTCCAACTTAATTGCTTTTTCAGGTTTTGTTTCAAGCGTAGCTTGAAAATCCAATAATAATGCCCGGTCGGAATTAGTGCCAATATCTTTATTCTTCAAAAGACTTTTCAATTCCTGAATGATTTCTTTCATGCCTTTCTGGTAATTATAGTTATCCATGTATGGAAATACATTTTCCAGAAAAAGCAGGTATTTTGGCATATCATCTTTTTCAATCAATTCTATGATGTTTCCTATTGTCTGAAACAGCTTCTTGTAATAATCGACTTCAATCCCATGCATTAAACATATTTTCTGTAAAGAATCGAGTAATAGGTGACAGCTACTTACAGATGGTTTGGTCTCTGAAAGGGCAATTTCCTGAATCATAGGATGCAGGGAAATCGTGTGACGTGTAGTTGTCTGGACAAAACCGGTTTCAATCAAGTCGTTAATTTCATTGAGGGTAGGCAGTTCCAGCCATTTGGCAAATATGCGAGCAGAAATACCGGTGGAAGGAAGAAAACACAGATTGCACATGATATCCTGCTGTTTTTGGGATAAAGCATATAGTGAAAACAGAGTATGGATATGACTGTAATAAGTGGCTTTACTACTTTGCCCATCCTTGATTATCCTAATTTTATCTTCGTTATTGAGAGATGCTCTTTCTTCCTGAAGTTTTGCTAATAACTGATTTGGAGTTGAAATTCCATTTTCCAAAAGTTTTGCAGCCAATTCTACAGCAAAAGTATGATAGTGTACGGTTTCTATGATTTTTTTGACAGTTGGACGATGCTTGTCTGCGTCCGAATAAAATGTAGATGTCAGCTGGAAAAGAGTATTTATATCGTTTATTTCTTTTAGCTGAAAAGTACAGTATTCATTCAGGTTACTTCTGGTCGTAAATAAAATCTGACAGCGATATTTTAATACTACTGACAGAAGACTGTCTTGTGTGGCAGTGACATTAAAATTATCTATGATAAGCAGAGTATCAGATTTCAGAGAACGCAGAAAACGGTTATGTCTTTGAAATCGTTCCTGTTCACTGATTTCTGGTGGATCATCAATAAAATCCATGTCAGTAATATTCTGATGAAGATCGCCTGTATACTCCATATATAGAATATTAGTGTAATGCTTTTTATACTGTTTGGCGTAAGCTTTTGCAAGTTCACTTTTGCCAATACCGGCAATTCCGTAAAGAAATACATGCAGGTTTTCTTCAAGCATTGCATGTAATTCCTCCAGTTCTTTGTTTCTTCCGAGAAAATGACGGCATGGCTTAGGAACTTCACTGTCCATAATATAATCCAGAACAATGGGCGACAGGGCACCTCCGGCAATCAACTTTTGATTTCTGGTATCACGTTTGACAAATTGTCGTTCCATGCCAAAAGAAATCAGCTTTGCAAGAAAAAGTAGCCGTGAACTGGCTGGTTTGTACAGAGAAGCCAGATTTTTCTTTTTGGTATCGGAAATGGTGTCGTCTTGCATAAATAATGTGTATATATCCTGCATAGCCATATTGCAGTCAGGCATCAATGGAAACAGATTATGGTAAATGGTTTCTGCCAGTTTTTTCTGATTGCCTGGTTTAGAATAATAAGCAGATATTTTGGGACTGATCTTTGCCTGACCAGTCAGCCATCGGCAAACCAGACCATTATCCATAGAAAAATCTTCATTTGCAGGATCATTCATAAAATCTTCAAACAATTCGTATAGAAAATCAGGCTGACTCATCTGATTACTTTCACTGATATGATTTTTTAAGTATGTACTGATAGATGAAAAATCGCATCGATCCAAAGGCAATTCCCCTTTCATATTTCGTAAATTTTTGATGGTTGTACTAAATTTTCTTAATTATAGCACGAACATAAGTTCTGAACAATAGAATATTGGTACAGAATATGAACAAAAGCAACTAATAAATACTCAATCTGCTATCAATTTCAAGTCAATGTGGTTTATACAATAAGAATTTAGAATATAGTCAGGCTTTCGAAAGCTGAATTCAATTCATACAGAACTTTTGTACAATCCTGCCGGCATAGGATGTAAAGAAGTCTGTATGCTGAAGGAGGCATATAGCATGAATACACGGTTTAATTCTGGGAATATAGAAAATCTGGAAGCAGAAAAAGAAATCCAGAAAGAAGCTGTAAGCTACGAACATGCAGGATATCAGATTCGAGTATACTTTAATGGCGATAAAACATTATCACAATGTATTCAGAATCTGGCAGAACGAAAAATTGCAGGTTGATTTTCTATAATTCTTATTGTAAGATAAAGACAATGAAAGACAATGACCATACAAGACCAATGAAAAGAGGGAAAGAATAGAATGTATCAGGCAGGAATTTATTGCCGTGTTTCTATCGAGGAGCAAAACAAAGAGGGTGAATACAGCAATAGTATTCACTCTCAGATCCAGATGGCAAGGGATTATATTGCAGAACAGAATGACATTACAGAAGTAAGAGTTTATGCAGATGATGGATTTTCCGGAAGCAATTTTGACAGAACAGAATTCAGAAGAATGCTGGCAGATATTGAACTGGGGACAATCAATATGGTGATTTTCAAGGATGTGTCACGGCTTGGAAGAGAGCATATTGATACCAATTATTATCTGGGTAAATATTTTCCTGAGAAACGGATTCGAGTAGTTTCTCTTTTGGATAATTACGATTCGATAGTCAGCACTTATGATGAGTTGTTGGAAATCAAAACTTTACTTAATGACATGTATTTGAGAGATACATCCAGAAAAATCAAAACTACAATCCAGACGAAAAGAAGTATAGGTGAATATACACCGAAACAACCACCGTTTGGTTATGTGAAGAGTGATACGGTTCATAATCATCTGGAAGTTGATCCTTATGCCGCAGAGGTAGTTGGAAGAATATACAGGATGTATCGAAATGGATTTGGCTGTAGTGTGATCTGTCGGGTTTTAAATGAGGATCAGATTCCCTGCCCTGCAAAATATAAAAAAGAAGTTTTAAAGAATGGTTATGCCTGGAACGTGGGTAAAGGATTATGGACACCGGCTACTGTTCGTGGAATTCTGAAGAATCCGATTTATACCGGTGCAGTTGTAATCAGAAAATATAACAGACCATCCTATAAACTAAAATATAAAAAGGCAATCCCATTGGAAGAAATGGAACTGGTACCGGATGCACATGAAGCAATTATCTCCAAAGAAGAATTTGATCAGGTTCAGCAGATCAGACAGGAACGACGTATTCCGTATTTTGACAGAAATACGGAACCACATAAGTATGTAGGACTACTGTTTTGTGGAAAATGCAAAACCGCCATGCGCAAGAGATACCTGGCATCACATAATGGTTATGACGGATATATGTGTGGTTTCCATCAAAAGATGGGGCAGAATTACTGTGAACTGAATCATATTACGTTTGAAAAGCTGGATGAATTAGTGGTATTTGCTATTAATCAACAGCTGAAACAAATGCGGGCAGATATGAAAAATCTGGAAAATCAGATTGGACAAAGAAAGCCAGATGTGGACAGTAAAATTACCCGCTTGCAGGCAAAAATTGAGCGAAATACGGAATACCGAAAACGTGCATATGAACAGTTCATGGATGAATTTCTTTCAAAGGAAGAATATCTGGAATTAAAACAGATGTATGAAAATGAAAATCGGCAATATCAGAAAGAACTGGAAAAGTTGAAGCAGGAAGAACAAGAACAGCAGGCGGCTGTGAATACGACAAAGGCATGGCTGGATAATTTTAGTCGGAGAAAACTGACAGTAAAACAGCTTACCAGAGAAGTACTTGTAGAACTGATTGATAAAATTTATGTTTATCCGGATCAGAAAATAGATATTTATTTTAAGTTTGCTTCGGAGAAAAATTCGGCAAATGTAATAATACAGAAAGATGGGGTGATGTGATGTATCAGATGGCTGCGTATTGTCGTCTGTCAAAGGATGACGGGGAGAATAAAATCAGTGAGAGCATTGAGAATCAGATGAAGCTGATTCGAGAATATGTAGGTAAGTCAAATGATCTGGAAATCGCTGATATTTATATTGATGATGGTTATTCCGGACTTTATTTTGCAAACAGACCGGAATTTCAGCGGATGATGGAAGATATTTATAAAGGGAAAATACAGGGGGTGATTACAAAAGATATTTCCCGTCTTGGACGTGAGCATATTGAGACAAGTAATTACATAGAGCGTGTTTTTCCATCGTTGGGAGTCCGCTATATTGCAATTCTGGATGGTGTGGATTCTGTTCATCACAGTAATGAAGAACTGGCACAGTTTAAGACACTGTTCAATGATATGTACAGTCGTGATATATCTAAGAAGATCAGGGGAGCACTCTCTGCACAGAAAAAACGTGGGCAGTTTATGTCGGGGTTTGCACCGTATGGCTATATGAAAGATCCGGCAGATAAGCATCATTTTCTTATTGACGAAGAAGCTGCCAAGGTAGTTCGAAGAATCTTTTATATGAGCCTGGAGGGATATTCCAGAGACGGTATTGCGAGAAAGTTAAATCAGGAAGGTGTTATGACACCATCAGAGTATAAAAGAAAGGTTCAGGGATTGAACTATACGAACGCACTGGAAAAATCCGGTGGAAAAGGCTGGGCATATCCTACGATCAATGTGATTTTGCGAAACAGAGTTTATACTGGGGCTATGGTACAGCATAAGTCAGAAAAAATATCATATAAAGTGGAGAAATACCATTACATTCCAGAGGAACAACAATATATTGTTGAGGGAATGCATGAAGCAATTATCAGCAAGGACACCTTTGAACAGGTACAGGAAAATATGAAGAAAAGGATGAGGACACCGGGCTTTCACAGTGAAGTGAGAAAGGTGAATCCATACGCAGGGATTCTTGTCTGTGGGGACTGTGGATATAATCTTCAGCGTGTTACCTGCAGGGATGGCTATGAGTGTGGAACATATCATAAAAAGGGAAATACAATTTGTCATTCTCATTTTATTAAGAAAGAGATACTGGATTCCATTGTAATAAATGAAATCCAGAGACAGGCGGAACTGGCACTGAAAGAAAGTGATAAGGATGAAATACTAAAGGCAGCAGACCGAAGAAAGGAGGTGCAGAGACGATGCGCAGAAGCAGATCAGCAGATAGAACGACTGCAAAAAGAGCTTGCAGCAGTTCAGAAGTATAAAAAGAAGACGTATGAGAATTATGTGGATGGTGTTTTGGACAAAGAGGAATATCTTTCTTATAAGGCAGAATATGAAAAGCAGGATAAAGACATCAGAGAGAAAATTCAAATGGCAGAACAGGAGAAAGACAGTTTTGGAGAGGCAGAAGAATCCTATGAGAACTGGATAGAAAAATTTATCAAGTATGGAACACTATCCGAAGTGACACGAGAAATCGTGACAGAGTTGATTGAGAAAATTGTTGTGAATGGAGATAAGAGCATTGATATTATATTTAAGTATCAGTCACCTTATCCAGTTGAGAAAAGAGCAGTGTAATGGCTGCAAATTTTTTTACAGTAACTTTCCCTTAATTATAATGAACACACAATGGCACTTCGCTTCTGGAAAGATTTATGGATACGGCCAGTGATGTGGGAAAAACCTGTATCTGTGTTGGAGCGGGAAATGAAGGAACCAGTGCAGGGCATGTGAACGGAATATTGAATGAAAATCAGGAAGAGCGCATTGCGTTTGCAGTTCAGGAGCGTCAGACAGCTTTTAGTATACAGATATGGAAGAGGTACGAAGACCGAATCAGAATTGTGGTACAGACTCCCACAGGAACAAGGCTGGGACCAGTAGATGAGATTCTTGGAACGCAGAGACTTCGGACTGCAGGAGCAGAGATTCTTCTATATTATGGGGAGCCAAGTCCGTATTCGGTACTTCAGGAAATTTATATGGAATTTCTGCCGGCGGATTTGTTTTTACCTGCAGGAGTATGGCAAATACAGCTTTTCCCGGAGCGGATTATTGTCGGGGAATATGAGATGTGGATGCCAAGTCAGAGCGCGTTGAATGTGGGCACAGGATTTCTTTATCCCAGTGAGGAATTGACGATTACGATTCCGTCTACGGCAGAGAGGATCATTTCCGTTGGAGCATATAATGGTTTTACCGGAGCATATGCTCCATTTTCCGGAAGAGGTTATGATCTTGGCAGGGGACTGGTAAAGCCGGACCTGGTGGCGCCGGGGGTAGATGTAGTGACAACTGCGGTTAATGGAGGTACTGCGGCGGTAAGCGGCACTTCGTTTGCCACACCATTTGTGACAGGAAGTGCAGCGCTTCTGATGGAGTGGGGGATCGTGAAGAAAAATGATCCCTATTTATATGGGGAAAAGGTGAAGGCGTATTTCAGAAGTGGAGCAAGACAGCTACCGGGATTTGCGGAGGTGAATTCCTTGACGGGGTATGGGGCATTGTGTGTGAAAGATAGTTTACCGATATAATAAATGAAAATAGTAAAAATAAAAGAAATATGTGGTTTTAAGCCGAGAGCGGCATAGAACCACATATTTTTTATTTACGCGAAGGCACAAGGCGAGCGGAAATACTTGCATTTCCATTCGCCGCCGCACGCGAACGAGTAAAACTCGCAAAGCGTGTTTTATCTCGTTTACGCGAAGGCACAAGATTCGCAGAAACTTGATTTAAAATTGTCTGTATTTTTCGATGAGCTGTTGCCGCTTGCTGACTTCCAGTTTTGTAAAAATGTTATGGACGTGAGCTTTGACGGTACCCATGGAAATGAATAAACTTTCACTGATTTCTGTATTATTTTTATTTTCTAATAAATATTTTAAAATGTCCTGTTCACGGGCCGTCAGCTGATATTCCTGGCAAAACAAAAAGAATTTGGATATATCGGCAGAATATACTGGCAGAGAGTCAGTATGTGAAGAGTCCGTAAGCTCTAACTCATGTTCCAAGTCAGATTCTGCGTCAGATTCAGTGACAGTATCAGAAGCAACAGTATCGGAAGCAGACGGCTCTGGCTGCTGTTCGGGCAGAATTTCTTCCGATTTCACGTCTGTTTTACTCGTAGAAATTTCCGTAGTGATACCGTTTATCAGAAACCGTGTTGCAAAGAAGGTAAGAATAATATACAGCACATCTTCACAGAAATTCCGATTAAAGATATTTGTAAACAAAGCATTGTATTGGTCATAGTTGAGAATTACAACAGCATCTTCCAGTGCAATCAGGATAGAGAATGTTCCGATCGTGTATGTCAAAAGGCGATAAATTTTGTATTTCTTTTCAGGTAATACGGAAATCTGTCCTTTTAGTTCTTTTAAAAAGATAAGGATTAGAATAAAAAGAAATACCTGTGTCGGGAAGTAATAGCTCCATACTTTAAATGCACCGTTCGGAAGCATTGGAATGAACAACAGGAAGAGCATTGTTATTGCAAACAAAATGTAAACGTATGAAGAAAACGTTTTTTTTAAAAAGGATTCTGCAATCTTTATGTAACACAGAAAAGTTGAAAAATAAATTACAGTTTTAAAAGATGGTACATTCATAAAAACTGAATCGTAAAATTCAGAAAATGAAGGAACGACTTCTGTCAGAGAGATTATAAGATTATCAATGATATGTGTAAGAAAGAACGCACTTATCAAGAGATAATCTTTTTTTTTGTATTCGGCATATCCAATTAATCCTGTAATCAATGGAAAACAAAATACAATGATTAGAAAAAAATTGTAGATTAGTATGAGTGTAAGGGACATCTGTAAAATCCTTTCAGGTTAAAATTTATCATCTGTATGATGTTACATTATAGCAAAAAGAAAAATATCTGTAAATAATAAAGATATAAAAAAGGCACAATAAACCAAAGAAAGTTTAGATGAGTTTATGTGCAGTATGCATAAAAATATAGAAAAATAAACTCAAAGGAAGATGTTAAACCGGAAATTTACATGATAAGATTGCGCTGATTGTAAATGGGATAAACACAAAGGAGGAAGAAAAAATGAGACATTTAATAAGCCCGCTTGATCTCTCGGTGGAAGAGGTGGACAAGCTGATGGATGTGGCCAGAGATATTGAAGAGAATCCTCAGAAGTATGCACATGCATGTGAGGGGAAAACATTGGCGACATTATTTTATGAGCCCAGTACGAGAACAAGGCTCAGCCATGAAGCTGCAATGTTGAAACTTGGCGGAAGTGTATTGGGATTTTCAAGTTCAAATTCCAGTTCGGCGGCAAAAGGAGAAAGTGTTGCGGATACGATTCAGACGGTTGCCTGTTATGCAGATATTGTGGCTATGCGTCACCCAAAAGAGGGTGCGGCACAAGTGGCAAGTGAGCATGCTCCAATTCCGGTGATTAATGCAGGGGATGGAGGGCATCAGCATCCAACACAGACGCTTACGGATCTGCTGACCATTCGCTCTTTAAAAGGATCTCTCGGAAATATGGTGATTGGAATCTGCGGCGATCTGAAATTTGGTCGTACCGTACATTCTCTGGTAAAAGCACTGGTGCGTTATGAAAATATTAAATTTATTCTGATTTCCCCGGAGGAGCTTCGAATACCAGGGTATATCCGAACGGATGTACTCGATAAAAATCATGTGGATTATAAGGAAGTAGAACGACTGGAAGAAGCAATGCCAGAGCTGGATATTCTGTATATGACCCGCGTTCAGAAGGAAAGATTTTTCAATGAAGAAGATTATGTGCGCATGAAAGATTTCTACATTCTTGATACCGAAAAAATGAGCCTGGCAAAAGAAGATATGTATGTCATGCATCCGCTTCCGAGAGTAAATGAAATATCTGTGGAAATTGATAAAGATCCAAGAGCGGCATATTTCAGGCAGACACAGTATGGAGTATATATTCGAATGGCATTAATATTGAAACTTCTGGAAATTGAAGTATAGGAGGGCAGATATGGAAACACAGACATTAAATGTAGGAAAAATTGAAGAGGGATTTGTGCTGGATCACATTCAGGTCGGAAGAAGCATGGAAATTTACAAATACCTTCATTTAGACAAACTGGATTGCTGCGTTGCAATTATTAAAAATGCGAAGAGCAGCAAAATGGGAAAAAAGGATATCATGAAAATTGCATGTCCAATTGAAGAGATTGATTTGGACATTCTGGGATTTATTGATCATAACATTACGGTGAACATTATTAAAGGAAATGAAATTGTAGAAAAGAAGATCCTGAAACTTCCGGGTGAACTTCACGATGTGATCCGGTGTAAAAATCCAAGATGTATTACATCCATAGAACAGGGACTGGAACATGTCTTCGTACTTACGGATGAAGAGAATGAAATATACCGCTGTAAGTACTGTGAAGAAAAATATCACGGACATGGAAAAAAGAAAAGCGGATTAAAAGGATAAAAGCTATTTGGGATAGATTAGTTTAGTTTATATAAACCAGAAAAGAGATTATATAAGAATATATAACCGAAAGTTGAGTGTAAACCCGGAAATCGTCTGGTAAGGTAAGGCCATCAGGAAAAAGAAAGGAGCTTATCGAAATGAGCGAAACAGGCGGAAAAAAATTTAAAATGACAGACGCCATACTTACTGTAATCTGTGTTGTATTTGTAGCAGAGGCAGCAGCACCGGTAGCAGCGATCGGAAATTCTCAATTCTTCTGGTGGATTCTTCTTATGGTAGCATTCTTACTTCCATATGGACTTATATCATCGGAACTTGGAACTACATATGTAAGTGATGGAGGTCTATATGAGTGGGTGAGAAGAGCCTACGGCGGAAAGATGGGAACACGAGTTGCATGGTACTACTGGATTAACTTCCCATTATGGATGGCATCACTTGCAGTAATGTTTCCGGAAATTCTCGGTTCTGTATTTGGAATGGAAATAGGAACGATTCCGGCATTACTAATTGAACTTGCATTTATCTGGATTATCGTATTTATCAGTTTTTATCCAGTATGCGACAGCGTATGGATCCTGAACGGAGCAGCAGTTATTAAAGTATTACTTGCAGTGGTTGTCGGAGTCCTTGGACTATATGTGGCAGTTACAAAAGGTGTTGCAAATGAATATACATTATCTTCTATGCTTCCATCTTTTGATATGCACAGTTTATCTTTCGTATCAGTTATCCTCTTCAACATGCTTGGATTTGAAGTTATCTGTACACTTTCAGATGATATGGAAGATCCGAAGAAACAGATTCCACAGGCGATTATTATTGGCGGAATCGTGATCGCGGCAATTTACATTTTCTCAGCATTTGGAATTGGAGTAGCAATCCCAACAGAAGAAATCAGTACAAGCAGTGGATTGATCGATGCAATTCAGCTTATGACAGGAAAGACGAGCGGAGTATTTATTTCAGTCATTGCGGTTTTCTTCTTATTAACATTGTTTGGAAATATGATTTCATGGTCACTTGGCGTAAATAATGCAGCATGTTATGCGGCAGAGCAGGGAGATCTTCCAATGGTATTTGGAAAAAGAAGTGAAAAGAACGATATGCCAATTGGAACATCTGTTATGAATGGTATGGTAGCTTCTCTTGTTGTAATTATTGCACCGATTATTCCGAATGAAGATTTGTTCTGGAGTTTCTTCTCGCTGAACCTGGTAATGTTCTTATTGGCATATGTTCCAGTATTTCCAGCATTTTTGAAACTTCGCAAAATCGATCCGAATACAGAGAGACCATTCCGTGTCAATGCCGGAAACGGACTACTCAAATTAATGGTGGCAGCACCAACTGTAATTTTAATTATCTCAATTATCTTTACAGCAGTACCAATGAGTTTGGATAAAGAGACAATTACAGGAACACTCCCTATTACAATAGGAACCATTGTTTTCTTAATCATAGGTGAACTGTTAGTAAAACAGGGTGTTAAAAGAAAACAGAAAAATTAGAAAACAAAAAATTAATAAAATAAATAGAAAAGAAAGGAATCAAGAAAATGGCAAAAAGAATTGAAGGAACAACTCCAAAACAGGATGGATTCAGAATGCCGGCTGAATTCGAAGAACAGAAACAGATCTGGATGTTATGGCCAGAGAGACCAGACAACTGGAGAAATGGTGCAAAACCGGCACAGAAAGCATTTGTGAATGTCGCAGCAGCAATCAGTGAATTTGAACCTGTGACTGTATGTGTAAATCCATCACAGTATCAGAATGCACGGGCACAGCTTCCAAAAAACATTCGTGTTGTAGAAATGACAAGTAACGATGCATGGATTCGTGACTGCGGACCAACATTTGTTATCAACGACAAAGGTGATATTCGTGGATGTGACTGGACATTTAACGCATGGGGCGGTCTTGTAGACGGACTTTACTTCCCATGGGATCAGGATGATCTTGTAGCACAGAAAGTATGTGAAATCGAAGGCGTTGATTCTTATAGAACAGATGGCTTTGTATTAGAAGGTGGATCCATCAGTGTTGATGGTGAAGGAACACTTCTTACAACAGAAATGTGTCTCCTCAGCGAAGGCCGTAATCCACATATGAACAAAGAAGAGATCGAAGAAAAATTAAAAGAATACTTAAATCTTGAAAAGATTATCTGGGTAAAAGATGGTATTGATCCATATGAAACAAATGGTCACATTGATGATGTTGCATGTTTCGTACGTCCGGGAGAAGTTGCATGTATCTATACAGAAGATGAAGAACATCCATTCTATGCAGAAGCACAGGCTGCTTACAAGACACTTTGTGAAGCAACAGATGCAAAAGGACGTAAATTAAAAGTTCACAAACTTTGTGTGACAAAGAAACCTTGTTACTTAACAGGTGCAGATACTATTGATTATGTAGAAGGAACACTTCCACGTGAAGAAGGAGAAGTTTCTATTGCTTCTTATATGAATTTCCTTATTGTAAATGGCGGAATCATTTTACCACAGTATGGTGATGAAAATGACGCTTTAGCAGTAGAGCAGGTACAGGCAATGTTCCCAGACCGCAAAGTAGTTGGTGTAAGAACAGAAGAAGTTGCTTTTGGTGGTGGAAATATTCACTGCATCACACAGCAGCAGCCAAAAGTAAAATAAGTTATATGATTCCAGTGATTGTGGGAGTGCATGGCACGGAACAATCCGTTAGGCATCTTTTGAACTCAACATTATTTATATAGAAAAATCAGATTGAAAAAGGAGAAATTATTATGTACGCAAACGGAGTTAGACATTTTATCGACACACAGGATTTTACAAAGGAAGAATTATTAGACATTATCCATCTTTCATTAGAAATTAAAAAATGTATCAAAGCAGGATACTATCCACCACTTTTAAAGAATAAAACACTTGGTATGATTTTCCAGCAGTCTTCAACAAGAACACGTGTATCTTTTGAAACAGCTATGGAACAGCTCGGCGGACATGCTCAGTACCTTGGACCAGGTATGATCCAGCTTGGCGGACACGAAACAATCGGCGATACAGGAAAAGTATTATCTAACCTTATTGATATTGTTATGGCTCGTGTTATCGAACATAAAACAGTAGAAGAACTTGCATCAGCATGTTCGATTCCAGTATTAAATGGTATGTCAGATTACAACCATCCAACACAGGAAATCGGCGATATGTGTACAATCGTAGAAAATCTTCCAAGAGGAAAGAAATTAGAAGATTGTAAAGTAGTATTCGTTGGAGACGGAACACAGGTATGTGCATCTCTCGGAATGATCACAACGAAGCTTGGTATGAACTTTGTACATTATGGACCAAAAGGACATCAGCTTCAGGACAGCCCAAGTGCAGCATGTGTTGCAAAAATGGAACAGAACTGTAAAGAAAGTGGTGGAACATTCTTAATTACAGACGATAGAGAAGCAGTAAAAGGCGCTGACTTTATTTATACAGATGTATGGTACGGATTATATGAAAATGAAATGCCAAAAGAAGAACGTGTTCGTGTATTCCATGACTATCAGGTAAATCGAGAATTAATGCAGCTTGGAAACCTTGGATGCAAATTTATGCACTGCTTACCAGCAACAAGAGGCGAAGATGTAACAGATGAAGTTGCAGATTCAGATGCTTCACTTTGCTGGGAAGAAGCCGGAAACCGCTTAACAGCTATGAGAGGACTTCTTGTTTTCTTTACACAGTATCAGAGAGTAAATGAAACAACAGAACTTCAGAAAGCTGCTGCCAAAGAATCTTTAGAAAAATTTATGGAAGTAAGAGGAATTGAATAAGATATGGCAAAAATTGTAATTGCGTTGGGCGGAAACGCTCTTCAGTCAAAAAACAGTGCTCCAACTGCGGAAGGGCAGTTGGAGGTTGTAAAGAAAACCTGTAAGAATATCGCTGATATCAGCAGTAATGGAAATGAAATTGCAATTGTACATGGAAATGGGCCACAGGTAGGAAGAATTCTTCTTGCTTCGGAAACAGCGAAAGATGTGACTCCTGCAATGCCATTTGATGTATGTGGAGCAATGTCACAAGGATATATCGGATATCATATTCAGCAGGCATTAAAATATGCGCTGAGTTTAAAGAATATCGACTTTCCGGTAGTAAGTGTTGCAACGCAGATGATTGTAGATAAGAATGATCCCGCATTCCAGAATCCAACAAAGCCAATTGGACCGTTTTATACAGAAGAAGAGGCAAAGGTTTTAATGGAAGAAAAAGGATATACAATGAAAGAGGATGCCGGAAGAGGATGGCGAAGAGTTGTTGCCTCTCCAATTCCAAAGAAAATTGTAGAAATTTCTGCCATTCAGGATTTATGGGATTCATCCATCGTAATTTCGTGCGGCGGCGGAGGTATTCCGGTTGTTGAGAATCCAGACGGAACGCTGGAAGGAGTTGCTGCTGTAATTGACAAAGATTATGCGGCTGAATTATTAGCTGAAAAAGTAAATGCAGATATTTTAATGATTTTAACAGAAGTTGAAAAAGTAGCGATTAACTGGGGAAAAGAAAATCAGCAGAACTTAGACAAAATGACCTTAAAAGATGCAGTTCGGTATATTGAAGAAGGTCAGTTCGCTCCGGGAAGCATGCTCCCAAAAGTAGAAGCAGCTATGAGATTTGTGCGTGCATTCCCTAACAAAAAAGCAATCATTACAAGTCTAGATTCTGCGATTGATGCCTTAGAAGGAAAATCAGGAACAGAAATCGTATTTGCCTAGGTGCTATTCTTTACAAGTCAATATAAGATAGTATGAAGGAGAAAATGCCTGAATATCAGGCGTTTTCTCCGAAAAAAGAATTTGAAAATAATAAAAGTGGATCAGAAATAATTTTTAGTCCCCCCTTTTTTAATATAAATTACGCAAAGAAGAAGTTGCTGTCTCTCTCCATTACTCGGATAGCAATTTCTTTTTTATTTACGCGAAGGCATAAGGCGAGCGGAAATGCACACCTTTTCTTAATGGACAATTAGAATAGAACACCTTATAATAGAAATTATAATAGTTTAGGTTATGTAACATTGAGAAAGGAATGTGTGGGGGAAATGGGAAAACAAGAGAAAAGAATTGTATTTCTGACAGGAATTGTTCTGTTAATTATTTTTACTTTTACAGATCTTCAGATTTCCATGTCCGTGGCGACAAAACCGACGGCTGCAAGGGTGCTTGAAGTAGTGGGAGAACTTCCATTTACGATTCTCGCAGCCTCCGGCTGTGCCATGATAGTGCGGTATCGCAACAAGAGATCCGCGGTAAAAAATATTGCTGCATTGCTGGGTGGAGGTGTGCTGCTTTTGCTGTTTTCTGCTATGGGAGGATTCATGACATGGAATTATCTCAGGCGAAATATTGAGGGAGCTCCGACTGTTATAGTAATCATAATAGGAGGCGCTATTGCAACTTTCGCAATCGGAATCGCATTACAAGTACCGGAGAAAAATCGGGAAAAAGCACTGCGTTTTGCGGCAATGGCACTGGTATATTTTTTAATTGTGATTATTGTGATGAATACGTTGAAAACGATATGGGGTAGAATGAGATTCCGGGAAATGACGGATCCTGTCAATGAATTTACACGCTGGTATCAGATTTGCGGGCGCGGAAAATTCGATGATGCATTTGCGTCTTTTCCATCTGGTCATTCTATGAATTCGGCCGGAGTGATCTTGGTTATTTTACTTCCGGATTTTATTCCGGCCTTGCAGGGAAAAGAGAAAATGATGCGGATTTTTGCATATGCATGGTGTGTGATCGTGGGATTTAGCCGTGTTTTGATGGGGGCACATTTTGCAAGTGATGTAACGATTGGTGTGATGTTATCACTTATTTTGTTTGAAATATTATATACCTTATTGTATCGCAAAGGCAGTCGGAGTAATATATAATAACGGAAGACTTACAAAGGAGAAGGGGTAGTATATGGAAAAAACAGGTATTGTATATGGAAGATTTCAGGTTCTTCACTTAAAACATATCGAATATATTCTGGCGGCAAAGATGCGCTGCCAGAAATTATATATTGGGATTGTATTTCCGGATGATCTTTACGTTTCGGATGAGGAAGGTTCAAGCTATCGTGTGAAGCGGTCTGCCAATCCACTGACTTATATCGAGCGTTACGAAATGATTCGCGACAGTTTGTTGGAATTTAATGTCCAGCGAGAGGCATTTGAAATCATTCCGTTTCCAATTGACAGACCGAACTATCTGGCACAGTACGTTCCGAAGGAGGCGGTATGCTACATGAGTATCTGTGATGACTGGACGGCCAAGAATGAGCGAATGCTACGGCGCCTTGGAATAAGGACGGAAGTACTCTGGAGAAGGGAAGCTGGGGATAAGGGAGTGACAGGAAGCATCATCAGGCAAAAAATCAAGGAACGAGAAGAGTGGAAATCTCTGGTGCCAAGAGCAGTTTATAAATATATGATAGAAAATGAAATTGATGAGAGAATACGAAAAATGGGAGAAAGGTAGTGCGAAAGGCATTACCTTTTTTTGGTATGGGCTTTAGCCTGTTGAAAGCATTGGAGTTTTTCGTGTTCCGAAAAATGGAAATGCTTGAAACCAAAACCCACCTGCTATGCAGGTGGAATCAAATCGTTATACAAAAAAATCACCTTT